>JGI26273J51734_10000956_pt1 | contig 15429 bp, 9 predicted proteins | sample SaaInlV_125m_DNA_FD_51734 | JGI IMG/M metagenome (IMG submission 51734) | reverse complement strand
TCCATAGCCTCCGCCGCCGCCATCTCGACGACCGCCATCTCGACGTCCATAGCCTCCGCCGCCGCCATCTCGACGACCGCCATCACGACGGCCACCATCTCGGCGACCACCATCACGACGTCCACGAGAACGTGGCTCGGGAGGGATGTATTCAACTTCAAAAGTAGGAAGGGAGCCAAAGTCGGGTGGAGTAAAATCTACGTTAACACCAACATTTTTCTGAAGACGATGGTACATTTTCTTCTGAGGGCGCTGAACAAGAGATACGACTACACCACTTGCTCCACCGCGAGCAGTTCGTCCACTACGATGCTTGTACGCCTTACCATTTTCCGGAGGATCATAATGAATAACACAGTTGACTCCTTCAACATCCAAGCCTCTTGCGGCAACGTCTGTAGCGACAAGAGCCATGCATTCTCCATGCTTGAAAGCCTGCATAGCCCGGTCACGTTGTCGTTGTGAAAGGCCACCGTGCAGTCCTCGAACACCGAGGCCGTCATCAAGCAACTCATCATTCACACGCTCCACACCGAGTCGGGTGCGACAAAAGATTATTGTTCGTCCACAATTACGAATTAATTCAGCAGAAATCGGAGATTTCTTGGCATGGGGCATAAGCCAGAAATGATGCTCCATATCTGTAATTGATACTTCTTCAGCACCAACCTCAAGACGAACAGGTTCCCGTTGATAGCGGTTGATCAAATCCCCAACTTCGTCGTCAAGTGTTGCACTAAAGAGTACAGTTTGCCGGTCGGGAAGGCATCGGTCAAGAATGTCGCAGACAGGTTCCATGAACCCCATGTCAGCCATTCGGTCGGCTTCGTCAATGATAACAACTTCAACATCCTTGAGGACAACTGCACCTCGTTCCATCAAATCAAGCAGACGCCCTGGGCAAGCTACGACAATGTCCAATCCGCGCTCAAGGGCTCGGTATTGATTCTTGTAAGAAACTCCACCATAGATGGTCCCAACAGTTCTGTCAATAACCCGAGCAAGTGGCTTGAGAACACCATAGATTTGTTCAGCCAACTCTCGGGTTGGAGTTAGAATAAGAGCGCGAGGACGGTTTGGCTCGGCAAAAGAGACTTTTTCCAGCATAGGAAGGCCAAAAGCCAATGTTTTACCGGACCCTGTCGGCGCTCGGCATGAGACATCTTTGCCTTCCATAGAAGGAGGTATAGATTCTACTTGAACTTCGAACGGCTCGTTAATACCTTGCGAAGACAATACTTCCGCAAGTGCATCGCTTATGCCGAGGTCTTGAAAGGAACCCATTGGTACACCCAATGTGAAGCCCCCGCCGCTCCCTATTTAGCATGAACCGTTCAAAGCAGGAAAAATCGGGCCTTGGATTCAAACATCTCGTGTGACNTACATTGCCACAGCATTACCCCCGCCAAGGCAAAGAGTAACGACTCCTGAAGACGCTTCAATGCGTCGCATGACCCCTAACATGGTGATGAGACAACGCGTTCCACTCGCACCGAGCGGGTGGCCTAAACTAACTGCTCCACCGTGAAGATTGAAGCGATCGTCAGGAATTCCGACTTCTTGAGCCACAGCACATGATGCAGATGCAAATGCCTCGTTATGTTCGTAGACATCAACGTCCAATACCTGAAGTTCATTTCGTTCAAGCAGCATCTTAACTGCGGGGATAGGGGCGCTCATGACACGAGCAGGTTCAACTCCGGATGTGCAATAGTCGCGGATGTATGCAATAATTTCCCAACCTTGTTCCCGAGCAAAGGATTCTTCTGCGACTAAGATCGCACTTGCTCCATCATTAAGCGTACTGGCATTACCGGCAGTGACCATGCCTTCACGGTCAAATGCCGGACGTAATTTTCCAAGAGATTCAATGGTCGTTTGGCCCCGAACTCCTTCGTCAGAATTGAAGGTGATTGAATCTGCTCTTCGTTGTGGAACCTCTATGGAGAAAGTTTCCCAGTCAAACCAACCTTGTTCCCAAGCATTGGCAGCCCGTTGTTGACTTCGTAATGCGAAATGGTCAGCATCTTCACGGCTGATATTGCATTCCTTTGCAACCGTTTCCCCGGTGAGACCCATGTGAACATCATTGTAAACATCCCAGAGGCCATCATGAATCATTGAATCAATGAGTGTAGATGAACCCATTTTAGCACCTTTTCGTTGGCCCATGAGCAATTGTGGGGCGTTACTCATACTCTCCATGCCCCCTGCAACAATGGCTTTGTATTCGCCCGCACGAATACTGTTCGCAGCCATCATGGCCGCCTTGAGCGATGAACCGCATACTTTGTTGATGGTTGTACAAGGGGTTGAAACCGGTAGTCCAGCACCCAGAGCGACTTGACGAGCAGGGTTCTGTCCCGCTCCTGCTTGGAGAACTTGACCGAAAAGGACCTCGTCAATAACACCGGACTGAGCGTCAATGTTGACTCGATTTAGCAACTCCTTCACAGAGAATACACCGAGTTCAACNGCAGTGAACGGCGAAAGAGTACCGAGAAATTTTCCGATAGGGGTGCGAGCAACGCCGCAAATAACTGCTTGAGGCTGGGACATGATTCTTCCACCCACTGAAACGCTTTGAAGGTGCGCGTCACCCAAGTTGGAAGGTGAGAAGGCTTGATGAAGCGAACCCGCTGGGAGATGCATGGCCAAATTCAAGACCAACTTGGAACTCTCAAGAAAAGCGGACGAAATGCGAAATGTCGAAGTGCAATTGGATTTCACTCCAAATGCCCTTGCATCAGTCCTTTACCGACAAGGCGACACCGTTGTCNTAGCCTGCTGTACCAAAGAATCCAAACTCCCACGTTGGTTCCCTCGTGATGCAACAAAAGGCTGGGTCCATGCTGAGTACTCACTTTTACCAGGTTCAACAGATTCCAGGTTTCGCCGAGAGCGAAATGGAGCAAAGGGTCGGACGCAAGAAATTGAACGCCTTATCGCTCGTTCACTCCGAGCCGCTGTAGACCTAGAAGCACTAGGGCCCGTTGCCCTGAACATCGATTGTGATGTGCTAAACGCAGACGGCGGTACTCGTTGCGCATCCATCACTGCAGCAAACATCGCCCTTCGTTTGGCTGTTCGCCGATTGATAGCGAGCGGGGATTGTCTACCTTCTGACCTCCGGCCGACATTTGAACAACGCAAAGAGGGGTGGACTGCCCCTTCACTGTCAGACATTGAACAGAAAAATCACGAAATGGACGTCATACCTCATGACCTCGCCGCTGTTTCGGTAGGATTGATTGATGGTGATGTTTACCTTGACCTCGATTATATCCTGGACTCAAATGCAGATGTTGACATGAACGTGATCAAAACGAGCGATGGAAAATACGTCGAAATTCAAGGTACTGGAGAAGAATCTACCTTCTCTGCTGATGAACTGAGCGCCCTATTGGCTCAGGCTGATGGTGGAATGGAGACACTGTTCAAGATGCAAACTGATGTCTTGAACGGAGCAGTTTGAGGCCCATTAGAGCTTTTTTTGAACAGCCCGGTGGAGACGCTACATCGGAAGGCTTGATATGGCGAGGGCACTCGCCAAGAATAAACGGGTTAGTAGCTTAGTTGGGAGAGCGCGGCACTGAAGATGCCGAGGTCGCTGGTTCAAGTCCGGCCTAACCCACCAACATTCATTACCGTGAGGAAGAATCATGAATGGCCAAAGCGACATGACTGATTTTCAGACTCCACAGCGACTGGGTGCTGTCTTATCTGGCATTTTCTTGATTTGCTTTGGGATGCCGTTTACCCTTGTTCCATTCTTGATACTGCCTGTCGGTTTTGGTGAAAGTGTGATGCTGAGCATCTTTATGATTTGCTTCTCTTTACCGTTTCTATTTGCAGGCCTAATGGTCCAATTAGGCGGATGTATTTCGATACGAATGGCACTCTTCCCAGAAAGTAAATTTACGCTTAAACGGCTGCAAAAAGAACGTGAACGAACAACGTCTAGAGACTTTCTAGAAGAATTCCATGCCGCCCCATCACCTTCTAAAATCTCGGAACCAGCCCCTCGAACAGAGATCGAAANCAGCGGAAATTTTTGGGACAATGTCGCCTCCAAATAAGAAATCAGTCGCCCATTTTCCTTAATTTGAAGCATTGATGGCCAACTGCACATATCTATAGAACGGCTCTTAGTGAACGAAACCCTCAACGATAAAGAGAAAAGGGTTCATGAGGAAGTTCCGTCTTGCCCTCATTATGGGCAAGGAAGCGGCAGACCACGAGGCGCCTCTCGACGCTCATGAAGAGCATACAAAATCTCGAAACAAGGAGACAAAGGAACTCCAAGAAATTCGCCAGCGGCGGATGGGCGGTGGAAAACGTTTCTTGTCAAAGATCGAAGATTTCGTGTTGATGGGAGGACTCGTTTACGGGATGCTGTTTGCTTTACTCCTCTTTTCAATGTCCTCGGGGGTCTTTGGCAATACGACTGCTCTTGACCANAAAGCGTCCACTACTTTTTTGGACATTGGCGATGAATGTGAAGAAATCTCTGATGAACCTTGGCTCAATATATTCCCAGACCCAGACCGAGAATTATTCTCTATTGCCGGCCATAATCTGCCGAATGGAGTAGCGTTCCTCAACTATTCCATCGAAGACAAAGGTGGAGCAAATGATGTTGCGATGACCGATGAAACAACTCGTGTTGTTGATGAAGAGGTGAATAACTCTGGTAGAGCATATTTCAAAGCACCGTTCTCCGACTTGGCCGAAGGTGAATACAACCTAAAATTCCGACTAACGGTGTATGAAGAAAACAACATCAGTTCTCCCCTGGTCATGCAATCAATGACCAAAGCCGTTAGTTTTGAACTCACTATATCAAGCGAGGCGCTCTCCTTCCTTCCGTTCGTTGACGACACCGAGCATTCTGACGTTCGTATCGCCGATGCTGGCTCGCGTTCCTGCTGGACAGTCCAAGACCTCGGAGATTGGGGTTACTTGCTGATGGGTGCCGAATTAGGCGGTGGACGTGAAACCGCCATGCTTACCGGAGGTGCGGCCGGAATCCCTGCATGGTGGATGGCATTCATTTCGCTCTCACTTTCNATCATCTCATTGCTTGTTCTTTACCCGCTCATGTACAAGGTCTACCACCAAGATACCGACGATATCCTNTCCCGCAATCACATTGCTAGACTGGTAGAAGATACCGTCACTGAGATTGCAAATCGCCTCAATGTCGAGGTCGANCATGATCTATTCAAAGTGGAGACAAGGGACCTGTCCATTGACATTATGGTGGCCTACAAGAACACTGAAAACACACTCTCNGACGCAAANGAAATACGAGCAGAAATTCTTCGGAATATTCTNGAAGAGTTTGCAATATTCAGAGTATTCAAGCCTGTTCAGCTCAATGTCCGAATCATTGGCGCAGGCCAATCAATAGATTTCGACTCCGGAGTTGGAATCGGAACTCGTGTCGTCAGTGGTGAAGAAGCCGAAGAACGTCAAGATTACTCCTCCTTCTTTTCAGAGTTGCACTCACTCTCAAGAGTTGAAGACGATGTTCGGGACAGCCTTGATCTCTTCTTTACCCGTCGCAACGACGTTGAAATGAAGGGTGCCGTCGTTACAAGCGACGATAGAGTTGTCTTCGTTTCCGTCATCTACAGGCCAACCCAAAGATTTGCCTTCTTCCGATTTGACAAAACCTCAACGCAGATCAAAGATGAATTGTTTACCTTTATCTCAGAGCGTAATGAAGAACTTCTTGGCACTCAAGAATTGGTTGTGAAAACTCGAAACGAAGTTTCAACCCTCGCTGACCGTTCCGGGGCGGGTCGTGTTGAGAGAAAATCTGCCGATGATGACAGAATCGTAGCAATTGCGCGCCAAGATGGACTAGGCGGCCGAATGCTCCAAACCAAATTCCTTGGAGACACGCTTTCAACCGTTGAATACATGGCTAATGAGAAGCGTGAAATGATCAACAAATGGGGCTTTTGGGGATTGATCGTCTTCGTTTGGATTCCGTTCATGGCCTCTGGCGTACTTGTCGGAGCCATGCTGGGCTTGCTCTCACGNATGCAATTCATGCGCGTGCTCTTAGCCACGTTTGTTGGAGGGTCGATCGCTTCGATCACATGGGCCTATACTGCTGAAGGAATTGTGAAATTCATGCACCAGTACAAGCTCGAGGTATTCATCCCGATGATCATTATCGTCTTCATCCTCATGGCAGTCCTGCATATCCGTTCAACCAAGATGCGCCGTCAAACCGAATTGTTTGAAGATACGCTTCTCGACAACTTCCACGCAGACATCGTAGCAAAGTACGGCGACCAGTGAGGCGGTTCCATGNACCAACAAACATCACGAGAGGGCCGAGNCGGCCATGTTGGAGATTCCGTCACCCTTGGAATTGTCACCGTAAGTGACCGTGCAAGTCAAGGAGTGTATGTTGACGAAGGGGGTCCTGCAATTCTTTCTTTCTTTGACGAAGCCATCAGGAGCCCTTGGACCGCCCATTACCGATGTGTTCGCGACGAGCAAGAAGACATTGAGAACACCCTCAAGACCTTGACCGATGAATTCGGGTGCGATGTCATCGTTACAACCGGTGGCACTGGACCTGCTTCAAGGGATGTCACGCCTGAGGCTACGATTGCTGTTTGCGATAGAATGATGCCCGGTTTTGGTGAACAGATGCGTAGCATATCGCTCGCCTACGTGCCAACTGCAATATTGTCTCGCCAAGTTGGTGGCCTCAGAGGCTCAAGCCTCATCTTCAATCTGCCCGGGCGACCAAAGGCGATTCGAGAGACGATTGATGAGATTTGGAAGTCTGTCCCATACTGTGTCGATTTAATGAACGGCCCTTACATGGAGATGGACTCTGAGATTTGCGACGCATTTCGGCCCAAAGGCGCTTCTCGCACCTGAGACCCCCATCGCCATATTGATGTGCTGGCCGTATCAGCCGAAGATTGGAGATTGAAGATGAGAGGCAATATGTTGATTCGGGGCGCAACGATGGTTCTACCAAATCAAACCATTATAGGAGATTTAAGAATTCAAAACGGAGTCATTGACACCATTGACACTACAGGTTCTCTAACACCCCAAGACGATGAACTCTTAATCGAAGCAGAAGGCCTCCACCTTCTCCCCGGAATGATTGACCCTCAATGTCATTTCCGCGACCCTGGTCAACCTGAGAAGGAAGATTTGGGGTCTGGTTCGGCCGCAGCGGTCAGCGGAGGAGTGACCTCATTCCTTGATATGCCCAACAACAAACCCTCCATTACCACAATGGAAGGAATGAACATGAAATTGGACACTGCATCCAAAAAATGCGTAAACAATTATGGCTTTTTCATTGGAGCAACTCCGGATAACGTTTCTGACCTGCAAGAAGCCGTTGGAACTCCCGACGCCCCACTCGCCATACCAGGGATTTGTGGCATCAAGGTATTCATGGGATCCTCTACGGGTACGCTCTTGGTTAACGAGAGAAAAGCCTTGGAAACTATTTTCGGCAACACTGCAGGCTTAATCGCCGTACATGCTGAGGATGAACAACGGCTCATAGAGCGGTTTGAGGTATTCAAATCTCGAACTGACATCGCTGCACATGCTGAGTGGAGGGATGATGTCACCGCCCTCTTGGCGACTGAGCTCGCAGTTGAACTGGCCCAATCCACTGGCCATCGTTTGCATGTACTTCACTTGACAAGTGGCTTAGAAGCGGATTGGCTCGAGGGAAAGACTACGCTTCCAAGTCAGGCTGGAGCAGATGGAGCAATCATCACAACCGAAACGCTTCCTCAGCACTTGACGTTTGACGAAGATGACGTGACACGAGAAGGGACTCGTCTGAAAATGAATCCACCAATTCGTTACAAGAAGGACCGCGAACTGCTTTGGAATCACATGATAAATGGAACAATCCAATGCATTGCGACGGACCATGCACCCCACACGTTGGAAGCAAAGGCCCTCGGTTTCCCAAAGGCGCCTAGCGGCATGCCCGGTGTTGATACATCGCTCGCAGTCATGCTCACACACGCAAAAGATGGAAAATGCAGCATTGAAGATGTTGTACGTTGGATGTCAACGAATGTTGCGGATTGCTACAACATGACCGGCAAAGGTCTCTTGCAGGAAGGAAATGATGGCGACATCGTCTTGGTTGATATGATGAATGAAGCTGTGGTAGAAGACAAGAATGCTTGGAGCAGAGTTGGCTGGAGCCCCTTCAGAGGCCATGCACTCGTAGGTTGGGCTCAAGTAACGGTTGTTGCAGGAATACCTGTCTTTGAACGAACGACAGCAACTGGGCAGAAAGGGAAAATCTTGGTTGAGCCCGGTGAAGTTGGCGAACCAATCATCATGACGCCTTGGGAATAATCACGCATCAAGATGATACAGTGCTCGATATTTTTCTTCAATATAATTGAGGAAGGGTTCTGGCGTAGGGGCTTTCCCGGTGGCGTCTTGTATGAGTTCACTCGGAGTGACTTGGCTACCACGTTCATGTATTCTAGGGCGAAGCCAGTCCAACATTGGACTCCAGTCACCAGAGGAAATCATCTTGTCAATATCGCCGAGGTCATTGCGCATGGCCTCCAACAGTTGGGCAGCATAGAGGTTACCAAGCGTATACGTCGGGAAGTAGCCAAATGCGCCCATAGACCAGTGAATGTCTTGGAGGCATCCAAGCCGATCATCTGGAACATCGACTCCAAACCATTCCTTGAACATAGTATTCCATGCAGTCGGCAAATCTTCAACGGCGAGGTCTCCGTTGAACAGTTTCTTTTCAATTTCATACCGCAGCATTACGTGTAAGTTGTAAGTCACTTCATCCGCCTCTACGCGAATAAAACCTTTTTCTACCGTATTGGCGATTTGGTTCATGGTTTGTGAATCCCACTCTGGCGCTTCGGGGAACTCAGCATAAAAGAGTGGCAAAGCAACATCCCANAAGGCAGCAGTACGGCCAATCTGGTTTTCCCAAAAGCGGCTCTGAGATTCGTGAACACCTANCGATACAGCTTCACCTCGTGGAGTAAAACGATGCGTTCGGTCAAGACCCTGTTCGTAAAGAGCATGACCGGTTTCATGCATCACCGCATACAAACAGGAAAAGGGATCCTTGTCGTCAAACCGTGTTGTGAAGCGCGTATCTCCTGGCCAAAGTCCTGCTGAGAATGGATGGGTTGATGCATCCATGCGTCCACCTTCAAAATCAAAGCCCATTCGTGAGGAAATCCCCTCACAAAACTTTTCTTGGGCAGGAATCGAAAATCGAAGACCTTCGGGGAGTTTTGGAGCCGTCTGGTTGTTCTGTGCATTGGTGATGGACTGAAGCAAAGGTACCAAACGTTGCTTTAGGCCTTCAAAGAGAGGGTCGTAGTCGGCAACGGTCATACCGACTTCGTACTCGTCTAACAGCACATCATACGGTGTGCTGGTCACACCGAGATATCCGATTTTTGTTTTTGTCATATCGATCAGGGCTTCTAATGTGTCTTTAAACATCGAAAAGTCAGAAGCGGCCCGTGCCTCCTGCCATGCAACAAGAGCTTCAGAACGAGCTTTGGCGAACGCTTCTACGAATTCCTTTGGCAGCTTGACTGCTTGATCAAACGCCCGACGCATTTCACGGACGTTTGCAGATTGGTCTACATTCAGGTCTTCTGATTCAAGATGTGTGAGCAGCGTGCCCATTTCAGGGTCAGTAAGATGTTGATGACGCTTCCCCGCCAACCAAGCAAGAATTTCACTCCGAGATTCGCCTCCCTTGGGGGGCATCAATACCTCTTGGTCCCATCCGAGATGGCCTTGTAACGAACTCAAACGATGGATGTCTTGAACACGAACCAAAAAGTCATCATAGGCTTGCATAGCCTTACGAACTCTAGGGTGTTCTTGAACACTCTCTTCAAAATGGACGAAAAGAAATTTCTGTTCAGCCCAAAGAACAAACCACACATTGAAGAAGAATAGAATTCTACGGGTATCATGGTGTCCCCTTTCCGGCGAAAAGGTAAGGACGGCACTCCCAAAACTTCGGAAGATACTGACCTCAATGAAGCGATCTCTGAGAGCGAATTGATTCCGATCACTGAACTTGAACCTTCACCGGTTATAATCCCAGAATCTGAAGAGGTCCAACAGGAAGAATCCGAAGTTGGGATGGACAAATTAATGCAAAAAAGTGCTGTTACCGTCATTGACACCTGTATGGATTTGCGCAGAGGAGAAAATATTCTCATTGTTTGTGACCCCACGACAACCGATATCGGGCAAGCATTGCACGACGCCGCCAGCAAGCGCTCCGACCGAGTATTGTTGGTCGTTATGCCAAAGGGACGTCACCACGGGGAAGAACCTCCTGCTCCGGTGGTCAACCTAATGCGTCAGCAACAGGTAGTGATTGCACCTACCCGATACTCACTCACCCATACAAGAGCGGTACGCCAAGCCATCAAGGACGGCGCTCGAGTGGCAACCATGCCTGGGATGACAAATGAGATGTTCACAAGTGGGGGAATGTCTGCAGACTTTGCCNTGATAAAGAAGAATATAGGTGAAATGACTCCTGTCCTAAGAAGAAAGCGCATTGTCAATGTAAAGTCAGCTGCCGGCACCAATGTGACTTTTGAAGTCAATTGGCGAGAATGGAAACTGGATGATAACGGGATTTGTAATCGCCCAAGAATGTTGACCAACCTCCCTGCTGGAAAAATATTCACCCTTCCAAGAGAGGGGACCATGAATGGAACCATCGTGATTGATGGCTCATGGGATTCTACACTGGTTGACGAGCCTGTCGTGCTTCAAATTGAAGATGGATTGGTTGTTGATGTCAAAGGGGGAACTGCTGCGGCGCAAATCCGACAAGCCTTTGGGGAAGCAGCAAAGCGGTTACGAAATAAAGAGCAAGAAAATGTTTGGACTGTTGCCGAATTCGGATTTGGTATGAATCCACAGGCAAGGCTGATTGGAAGTGTTCTCGAAGATGAGAAGCGCCTTGGAACTGCTTATTTTTCAATCGGAGACAATACAACACTCGGTGGCACTGCTGCCGTCGGCATCCACGTATCAGGCGTCATGAACTCGCCAAGCATTTGGCTTGATGAAACTGTCTTGGTAGAAGAAGGGCAATTTCTTCTCAAGTAGGGCATCAGTAGCCCATATTTTGCTGGCCACAAACAGGACAAAAGCGCCAGTATGGATCGAGACCAATACCGCAATTCCTGCAGTGAACTCCAGAGCGAATAGTGGGCTGAACTACCGGGGCTTGGGGTTGGGGCCAACCTGGTTGCTGTTGAGGTTGCTGTTGCCAGTTTTGCTGGGGTTGTTGGGGTTGTTGCTGCCAGTTTTGTTGGGGTTGCTGAGGTTGTTGTGGTTGTTGCTGCCAGTTTTGTTGGGGTTGCTGAGGTTGTTGGGGAAGAGGTTGTGGACGCTGAGTTACTGGCTGAGGCGCTTGGGCAGGTTGCTGCCCACCACCAAGCGGTTTACGTACTGGAGCGACGGGCTTGGGCAAAGATACAGAGCGTTCCCCAGCCGGAGATGATATGAATTCTGATAGCGTAACAACTCCGTCTCCGTCCGTATCGGCCTCTGCATGCAATTCGGATGCTTCCTCAAGGGTTGCACCGGTTGCTTGTGCGAGTTCTTCTACGGATAATGCACCGCTGCTGTCCTCATCCGCTGCGATAAAGTGTTCTGCTGCACTAACGAATTCCTCTTCTTCAGGCTCATCTTGGGCAGATTCTTCCAGTGGAGCAGGCTCAGTAACTTGCATGGTTTCTTCAGCCTGTTGCTCAACCACAGAGGGTGTTGCTTCTTCGCTTCCAATCCCAATATCAAAGGCTCCAGCAAACGCATTTTGGGTAGCACGCGCTACTTGCTTTTCGCTTTCAACATTCACGGTTTCTTGGGGAGCAGATTCCACTTCTATGACGGGCAGTTGGACCGATTCACTTGGAAGCGGAACTGCCACAGGGGCTGGGCTGGGCTCTGGAATGGGCGTAGCCGTTGTTGGAGTTGGGACTGATGGCGGTGCTGTGCTTGGTAGCGGCACAACGGTCTTTGGGCTTGATACAACGGGAGGGGCGGCCTTTGGCAGGACAAGTTCAGCCGGAGCAGCACTACCACTAGCAAGAGAGGGCAAGGGCAGTATGTGCCCATGAACATCGAGTGCTGCATCCAATTCTTTGTTAATGCTAACAAGCACGTCGAGCGATGGTTCTACAGAATCCAAGTGTCCTTGAAGGGTATTCATGTACTTCATGATTTCATCGGCCTGTCCGGTTTGGTGAGCTACGGCGAAAATTTTCATCATCCGCATTGGGTCGGCTAATTGAGTCAACGGTTCTTCTTGTTCTGTGGTAATTGATGCAAGACGCGCACCCATTACATCTCCTGAAGAATTTGGAAGACCTAGTGCATCAAGCAATGGATCGGGCATGCTCATCAGCGCAAGATGGCCTGCAACGAGATAGTAGATTTCGCCACCTTCGCACTGCATGCGCTCGCTTGCTGCTTCAAAATCAAAGTCACCAGGACTTAGGACAATATCGGATAGAATCTCAAAAAATTGAACCATTGCTTGTTCCCGAGGCATTGACATCAGAGTGTGAAGCATGTCTGAAGAAGTCGTGGCTCCAAAATAAGCCGCGGCATCATCAACTTCAATGGTTGATTGATTCGAAGAACTTGTCTCGTCAGCCATTTTACCCCTCCCTATCGTTGCCACTTCGGTCCTCCATTTAAGACCTCACGGATGTTGATATCCAACCTGCATTACCTCATCGATTACGAGCCAGATTGAAAATCGCTCGAGATTGTTCAGCAGACCATCCTGTTTCTTGGAGTTGCATGAGGATACCTCGCTCAAGTTCACCATCACCAACCGCCTCAACAACCCAGTCCACTGCGGATTCACGGTCATCGGTCTGCCAGTCTTCAAAAATACTCAAATCGACGCTGATTTTCGCTTTACGAACCTTCGCAGATGGTTCTTCTTGGGCTGAAACTGACTTTTTCTTAGCGACTTTCTGGACTTCCTTCTTCGCCCCGGGAGGNCCACGGGAAGGTGGNGAACGNCCAGGTGGACCAGATGATTGTTTTTGTTGTGNGGGTGCTGAACGTTGCACNGGGGAAGATGTCGGACCCTTTCGTTCAGTTTGCTTTGAGCGGGAAGGTCCTGCAGAAGCCGTGCGTGTAGAGGCTGCTGCAGACTTACGATCCAGTGACTTGAACACATCATCAGAATCGTCATCGTCATCGATAAAGTCATCGTAGTCATCATCCTCATCTTCATCATCATCTTCTCTACTTGATGCTCGAAGAATCACGAGGAAGACCACAATCACCAACATTCCAATTCCAGAAAGGGCAATCATTAGCGTTCCTCCGCTCATTCCAAGCAATCCATCATCGTCATTGCCGTTAGAGAGAGGCTCATACGGACAACCGTCCGCATATCCATCGGAACCCTTTGGTTTGTCAACACACTCGTCTTCGTTATCATAGACTCCGTCACCGTCAGAATCTCGTTCGGTGATGTGACAACCTTCACCATCAACTTGNTCTTTCAACTGGTAGAGGGTTTTTGGGCACAAATCAGCATTGGTCGCACCTTCTACGAAAATACCTGGCCATGTAGGNTTTCGGCTTGAATTCCAAGAGGAGTCTCCCCAATTATCACCAAATCCATCGAAATCAGAGTCCTGCCACTGTGTGGCATCATTTCTTAGATTAACAGGTTCGAATTCATCTCGCCATCCGTCCCCGTCATCGGCGCAGCCAAGATAATCCTCGAACGAGGTCCCGTATTCAGCAGGGCAATCGTCTCCGTTAGTTCCAGAACTGTTGTCACCGAATCCGTCACCATCTTGGTCCGACCACTGTGTCCCATCCGTTGGGTAAGCATCTCCTTGCTCGTCATACCTGAGTCCTGTTTCCGCATCAATATTGTAACTGTAGGCACCCGAATAGCCATCTCCGTCCAAATCGGTATCCAACGCATCTTCGTCGGTACAACCGTTTGCAAGAATAGGGAAGCCGGCTGGTGTATCGTCGCAAACATCTGAAAGGTCAGAAATCCCATCCCCATCAGAATCACGCTGGGCTTCGGAACATCCGTTTGCATCTACAACAGCATCTGCGTCGGTTCCAGGACACGAATCTTCAGGGTCATTAAGCCCGTCACCGTCTGAATCAGACTCTCGCTGTGTTGCACTGCAACCATCATTGTCAACGGTTGCACTTGCCGCAGTATCCGCACAGAGGTCAACGTTGTTAGCGACACCATCAGCGTCATCATCAAGTTGAGACTCTGCACATCCCTGGTCGTTTACAGATTGACCCGCTGGCGTTTCAGCACAAGCGTCATCTTGGTTGATAACACCGTCAAGGTCTTGGTCTGCTAAATCTATAAATCGGCACCCTACTCCAGCAGTTCCGTTGAGTACACCTACTTCTGCAGGACAGACGTCTCCTTGGAAACCATTGATTTGGTCGCCAAAGCCGTCCCCATCAAGGTCAGCCCATTGGGTAGGCTCAAGAGGGAATTGGTCGATGTTATCGCTCCATGAGTCGCCATCAGAGTCAAGGCAACCACCTGCTGGCTTGGTAGAATTGCCCCATTCACCAGGGCACCCGTCAAGTGTGAGACCTTGATTGTTCAACTCTGGAGGGGCTCGAACTTGGGGCCTTGAATCAAACTCATTACAGCCTTCGGAATCAACTTGTTCAGTGGAGTTCACGATGGAGCCGCCGCACCAATCAAATGCGTTTTCAATTCCATCCCCGTCATCATCCATGGTAGCATTGTAAAATTCCGTCCATTCATCGGGGTACCCGTCTTGGTCTGAATCGTTCGCTACAGCAATGTTATTTGGGAAACTATCCGGGTTGGTTGCATTCATTGAGCCGTTATCACCGAAGCCGTCCCCGTCACTGTCCGCCCATTGTGTAGGGTCAGTTGGCCACATGTCTGCACCCATAGACTCGTTCCATTCCAATGAATTACCAATGTCTGAAGGGTCGCTTGCCCCATCTCCATCCGTGTCAAGGCATCCGTTACGGTCAAGGTAAGAACTGCCCCAAACAAAGGGGCAAAAATCACCGTAAACACTGTCTGAATCGTTGTCACCAAAACCGTCTCCATCCCTGTCTTTGTATTGACTTGCGATGTAGGGGAATTCATCACCCACGGATGGATCGAAAATTGTATCGCAACAGTCTGGACCGTGATTATCACCGTAGGTATCCCCATCACTGTCTAAGGAAATCTTCCAGTTATCTGGATATTTGTCACCGTCAATATATCCTTGCCCGTTGTCTGACCAACCATCTTGGTCAGCATCTTCACAACCAAACCGGTCAATCCACGATGTACCAAAGTCGTTACCGCAATCATCAATTTGGTCCGCAAATCCATCA
>JGI26273J51734_10000952_pt1 | contig 15444 bp, 8 predicted proteins | sample SaaInlV_125m_DNA_FD_51734 | JGI IMG/M metagenome (IMG submission 51734) | reverse complement strand
CTTGGATTGGAGAACTGATGATGCTGGTTCGTTGGGCGGACCTTCAATCATTGATTTACATGGTGCTGTATCCATCTTTGATGGCCTGGCAGTGGNTTTACGGNATTCAGTGGTATCTCTATCTCATCATGCTGATTCTGTCTGTTGGGCTTTCTGTGGTTCAGCACAATCATACACATCTTCGGATGTGGCGATGGAAGCCCCTTAACCGCCTTACAGATGCTTATCTAAGTGTCATTCAAGGCATCCCGTCGTATGTTTTCTTCCCGTCACATATTGGCAATCATCACCGTTTTAATCATGGTCCGGAAGATGAGACCCGAACCTATCGCTTTGGGGGGCATCACAATCATCTCATAGGCTATTTGCTTCATCCCTTTCAGGCGTTGACCGTTGTCGTGCCTACCTCCTTGAGTTTCCTGAAGAAACGAAGCAAGAAGAGTGATTACCAGCCCATTTTTGAGATCATCCTTATCGGAGCCTCTGCCGTTATTCTGGCTTCGGTGAATGTGCAACTTTGGTTTGTNCTTGTGATTCTTCCTCAAATGCACGGCCTTCACTGGTTGCTTGGAGCCAATTACTTACAACATGCAGGAGCACGACCGAGTTCGGGTCCAGAAGCGACTGAACCCTCAACCCTAGACTACTCTCGTAATTTCACAGGCGCAGTCAATTGGATTTGGTTTAATATCGGTTATCATTCAGCCCATCATGAATCTCCTCGGGAACATTGGAGTGATTTACCAGTGCTTCACGAAAGGAAAAAATCGAACGTGCCCGAGTGGCTAATAGAGCGTAGCCTCATGTTCTATATGTTGAGGTGGATGAATGTATTCTCAAGGAAAAGCCCCCGGAACTTTCACGATTTGACCCCGTGAGGGGTGACACGAACTCCCGCTAGAACTAAATGAGGTCTTCAGCACACACAATCTCATGGAGTCAAAGTCTCTCGTGCTTAGTTTGATGCTGGCATTCCTGCTTGTAGGGGCAGGATTTTCTCTTGTTGCTATGGATTCAACAAGCGAAGAACAGGATGACTCCATTGTCTCTGAACAAGATACCACGGTTCTTGTCAATAATCCTCCCTCCGTATTGACTCCTGCNGTGGTCTCAATGGACTGGACCGGTGACAACGCTACGCTTTCTGGTTTCGTAACAGACGAAGTTCCTCAAAACACCTCACTCTCCGTTCGAATCCTTGATCTGAATTTTGCAGAACTCACTGCCTACAACATGACTCCTGCGCTGGATGGAGCATGGACGGTTGAAACCTCCCTCCATGACCCAGGGGAATGGATTGTTGAATTGATTGCAGTTGATGATGAACAACAGGTTAGTGAACGCATACTCATCGAATTGATCATTGTCGCTCCTATTGAACCCCAAGTAACATTGACGTTCCGATGGGACGAGCCAGTTGAGAATGAAACCAACGGAACACTGAGTGGACTCGTTTTACATCAGTTCCCNGCTTCCTGTACGGTGGAATATCATCCTCTTGGCCAAAGTCCAGCTCTCCTCGTTGCAGGTCAGATTAATGAAAGTACAGGTGCTTACCACATCATAGTTAACACCGAGTCACACAATACTGAAGGAGATATTATTTCCGAATGTGGAATTTTTAATCAAACAGACCTCACTGTCAGGGTTGTGTTACCTATGCCTCCTGAGCCTGTAGGGGATGCTGATGGTGACGCAGTTCTTGATGACGCAGATCAGTGTCCTTCAACTCCCGAAGGGGAGCCCGTCTATTCAACTGGATGTTCAGACTCTGAAACCGATGATGACGAAGATGGAATCATGAATGACATGGATGCCTGTCCGAACACAATGCCGAATGAATCAGTTGACGCCAACGGATGCTCACAAAGCCAATTGGACGACGACAATGACGGTGTGAACAATGCTGCTGACCTCTGTCCCGCAACCCCTGCAAACGAGGCTGCTGATGCCACCGGATGTTCACCTTCTCAACGTGATAGTGACGGTGATACCGTTAACGACGCAGCAGACCAGTGCCCCAATACGCCTGCTGGGACTGCTGTGGGTACAGATGGATGCCCAATACCTGATTGGTCGCATGAAGACTCATTCCTNTGTCTCNATGGACAAGGTGCATGGGCTAAGGACCTCAATGGGGACGGAAATAGTTACACGGCGAATACACGTGGTGATGGACAAGAAGGTGGTGGAGGAGGTTCAGGGCCTTGGTTCCAATGCGAGGTTTCGTTATCCTTTACATCCACGACGATGCAAATCAACTCCAATGCTATTCCAAACCACAACTGGCTCTCAGCATTTGCAGCAAATGCTGACGAGCAAAGTGAATCCTTTACCATCGCTCTTGAGCCAGTAAACGATACCAATGGTGGACATTCATCCGCCAATTGTCCAGCTTCAAACGGAGCATATGAGTGTGCTCCAGATCGTGGTCCTGTCGGGGTTGCAGTGAATGGGGTACCAATTTTCGGTCCTGAAGAAGGGCCGGGTGGGGATGCAGTTGCCTTGGAATTCCTTTATTTCAATGAAGACCGGCAGCCCATTGACCTGGGTTATTGTGGGGCACACAACGGCCCCTCAGGTGTACACTATCACTACGATGCGATGTGCCAGTTTTGGGATGATCCAAATGACGAGACTATCGTGAATTACGATTATACAGACCTTGACTCAACACAACACTCTCCCATAATCGGATGGGCATTTGATGGTTATCCAATCTATGGAATGTACGCTTGGGACGATAATGGGCAAGTCGTCCCTATGAAATCATCTTACGAAGTTGAACGCTCTTCTGAGGGAGGAGACCAAGGTTACAATGGAATCGATGATTGGAATTATGTTAGTGGCCTCGGGGACTTGGACCAGTGTAACGGTCGGTTTGGCCCAACTCCGGAGTACCCAGATGGGACCTATTACTATGTTTCAACGCCTATCAGCGCCTCCACAAAAACAGTAGTGGATACGGATTCACAAACCGTCCCAATGATTGGTTTCCCGTACTTCCTACTTTGCTATCATGGAGAAGCGGATATGAGCAATGCTGATGCCGGCGGTCCCGGAGGCGGCGGAGGACCTGGCGGTGGCGGTCCAGGGGGCTTTGGAGCTCAAGTTCTCTACACCAATGCACCGGATTTCGAGGATGAGCCTTCAACCATAAGCGATGTCTTTTGGGACTTCTCTTGGCTATGGGTCACACTCCTTGGAGCAGGCTTCATGTTAAGGGTCCGTGATTGAGGGGATTGAATGAAACCATACAGCCTCAGCTGTGTTTTGGTTTCGTTGATGATGCTAAGTGGATGTACGGCTGTTGAGCCCGATGTTTTTGACGGTGAAGACATCGTCCCAATTGGATATGATACGTTTTCATTGCACGACCATGACGGATACACATACGGCTCTGAGAACTGGAGTGAATCTGTGACAGTGGTCCAATTTATGCTTACCAACTGTTGGGATGTTTGTCCAACTCAAACTCAAGACCTTTCAGCATTATATGAGGAGTTTAGCGATTACATCGGGAAGGATTTGGAATTCGTTTCAATCACAGTAGATCCTTGGCGAGACGACCAAGTCGCATTGACTGACTACATGACAGCGTTCAACACATCATGGCCGATGGTTACCGTACCCTTCCTTAATGATGAGAATCTGTCCGTAATTGAACAGGTTTGGAATGACTTTGGCATTACCGTTACTTTACTCGAAAGCAACAACAGTACATCCGTTCAAGGTCGAGGGCATACAGTCTACTACAACGTTGAGCATACAGATGGAATTGTACTTGTTGACCGAGAGGGGATGCAACGTGTCCGTTGGACAAGTGACGATTGGGACCTGAATGGAATCCGGAACGATATCAACGCTCTTTTGAATGGAATTTGAATCCGATGAGTCACTTCACATCTTGTGAATAGCATGACCCAGGGTGTCAAGCACTCCTTCGTGGGTCATCTCGGTCATGGTGGGGTGAGCATGAATGGTATGTGCGATGTCTTCCAGGACAGCACCCATCTCAAGAGCAAGCGTCCATTCTCCAACCAACTCACTGATATGAGTTCCCACACCTTGGATTCCCAAGATGCGATGGTCGTCTTCACGGGCAACAACGCGGATGAAACCTGCTGATTTCTCAGCCTCTTGCGTTAATGCTCGGCCGTTGGCTCCAAGCGGGAACTTTCCGGTGATGATGGGGTGGCCTGCTTCCTTTGCTTGGTCTGGAGAGAGTCCAACCGAAACAATTTCAGGTTCAGTGAACACAATTGCAGGGACAGCAACCGGGTCATATGCACGACGATGTCCTGCAATAAGTTCAGCTACCATTTCTCCCTGGAAGGAAGCGACGTGGGCGAGCATTTCTCCGAGATTGCACAAGTCTCCGATTGCGTAAACACCTTTCATGTTGGTTTCGCAGCGGTCGTTGACCTTGACAAATCCACGTTCATCAAGTGCAACACCTGTGGCTTCAAGGCCAGTTGAGGAAGGTTTTCTGCCAACTGTGACTAGAACCTTATCGGCTACAACATGCTGCATCTTTGATTCNTCTTCCTCGTCCTTGTCAATGAAATTAAGTTGGACCTTTCCGTCTTTTGTTTCCTCNGAACCTTTTGCGAACACACCCGTGTGAACCTTGATTTTGTTTTTCTTCAAGAACAATTCAAGAGGGCGTCGAAGTTCCTTATCAAACAGAGGCAGAACAGAATCCATTGCTTCAACAACAGTTACTTTTGAACCAAGCATTCTGAAGGTGATTCCCAATTCCAAACCGATGTAACCTCCGCCAACGATGACGACGTGTTCTGGTAATTCCTCAAGTAAAAGGGCGTTCCTCGATGAGATCACATGGTCGTTATAGGGCATGAATGGAAGTTCAATTGGTACTGAGCCTTGCGCCATGATAACGTGTTCAGCTTGGATCAACGTTGCATCCTTGCCTTCTCCAATCTTGACTGTTTTTGCGTCTTCAAATGTTGCCCATCCAGTAATCAATTCAGCTCCAGCATTCTTCAAGAGGGCTTCAACTCCTTTGTTGAGACGGTCGACGATGCCTTCCTTCCAACCTACCAGGTTGGCCATGTTGAGTTCAGCCGGGCTTGGGATTGATATTCCCATATGGCCGTCTTTCTTTGCGTGCTTTGCAAGATTGTGGAAGGTGTGTGCTGCATGAATAAGTGCCTTTGAAGGAATACATCCACGAATGAGACAGGTGCCCCCAGCACGTTCTCCTTCAACGATGATGGTTTTCAATCCGAGTTGGGCAGAGCGAATGGCAGAAACATATCCTCCAGGTCCGGCTCCGATGACGAGTACTTGGCATTGCTTTGTTTTCACACCATCACCTCACATGAAGATTGTAGCAGGGTTCTCTAAGTAAGTCTTAACCAACTGAACGAGAGTAGCGCCATCATGACCGTCAACAACACGGTGGTCCCACGAAGAAGAGAGGTTCATCATTCGGCGAACAACAACGTGGCCATTGCGCACGACAGCACGGTCCTTTGCATTGTGAACTCCGAGGATTCCGACCTCTGGCTTGTTGATGATCGGTGTTGCACCAAGTCCACCCAGTCGTCCTAGGCTGGTGATGGTGAAGGTTGAGCCGCTTAGGTCCTCAACGCCTGCTTTCCCATCTCGAGTTGCTGAAGTCACGCGCACCATTTCTGTTGCAGCGGTCCAAATGTCCATTGCTTCAACATGCTTGACAACAGGAACATAGAGTCCTCTGTCAGTTTGGGTCGCAATGCCCAAATTGATTGCTTCGTGTCGTGTGACGACGTTTGCCTCGTCATCGTACAGTGCATTGCATTCTGGGCGTTGTTCCAATGCCTTGACCAATGCTTGCATGATAAACGGCAGATAGGTGAGTTTCGGGGCGCCTTCGGGACGTGTTGCATTGAGGTGCTGACGCAGTTCTTCAAGGGCGGTGACGTCCACTTCTTCAAAGTATGAAAAGTGAGGAATTGTACTGTAGGAGGACATCATTCCATCCGCAATCTTCCTGCGAAGACCGATGACCTTGATGTCTTCAGTACCGTTTCGTTCTACCTTTGCTGAGCCGCCCATTGGTCGAGCATATGAAGCACCAGATGCTCCGCCTGCGATGTGTCGGTCAAGGTCAGCATGACTGATGCGTCCCGCAGGACCAGACCCTGCAACATGTTGCAAGTCTACGTTTGCTGAGCGAGCACGTTGGCGTACTGCTGGTGAGGCAAGTGCTTTTGTTCCTGCTGCACGAGCAACAGGTGCTGCTGGAGCGGCTTCAACGGGTGGAAGTGTTGGTGCTGCAGGTGCTGGGACAGCCGCCTTCTTGGCAGGTGCCTCTTCTTTTGCAGGAGCAGGTTCCGAGGCCTTTTCTTCGCTTGCATTACCGTCTCCCTCTACTTCAAAAACGATGCATACGGCGCCTACTGGTAAGATGTCCCCAGCTTCACCAACCATGCTTTTGACGGTTCCTTCACAAGGAGCAGGGATTTCAACAGTTGCTTTGTCTGTCATCACTGAGAGAATTGGGTCGTCTTCCTTGATGCTGTCACCAACTGCGACCAGCCATTCTACGATTTCCCCTTCAACGACGCCTTCTCCGATATCTGGTAGTTTAAATTCAAATGTTCCCATGTTTATTCCTCCTGTGTTTTCTTTATGGCTTCAGCAATCCTTGACGGACTTGGAAGGTAATCCCATTCTGTCGTGTGCGGGAACGGTGTGTCCCATCCAGTTACTCTCTGAATAGGGGCTTCGAGATGATAGAAGCAACGCTCTTGAATCGAAGCGCTCATTTCAGCTCCAAATCCACTGGTCTTTGGTGCCTCATGAACGATAACACAGCGTCCAGTCTTCTTCACTGAATTGACGACAGTATCTCGGTCCCACGGGACTAAGGTCTGCAAGTCTATGAGTTCACAATCGATTCCTGAGTTTTTGATCGCCTGTTCGCTCACATGGACCATTGCGCCCCAGGCAATCACGGTNCAAGCAGCGCCTTCTCGAACGATATTGGCTTGTTCTAGCGGGATTGAATAGTACTCTTCAGGGACTTCGCCTTCCGGATGGTCATTCCACGTAGGGACATTGTGCGGGTCTCCATAGAACGGGCCACGATAGCATCGCTTCGGTTCAAAGAAGATAACCGGGTCGTTACATTCGATTGCACTTGTCAAAAGTCCCTTTGCGTTACGAGGNTTTGAGCAATATACTACTTTGAGACCTGGTGTGTGCGTAAATTGTGCTTCAGGAGACTGTGAGTGATGGTGTCCTCCTTTGATTCCTCCACCTGCCGGCGTTCTGAACGTGACAGGGCTGGTGAATTCTCCCCCAGAGCGATGCCTGAGTTTGGCGATTTCATTGACAATTTGGTCATATGCAGGGAAGATGTAGTCGGCGAATTGAATTTCTGCAACTGGACGTAGCCCGTTCANGCCCATTCCCATTGCAATGGCTGCAATTCCGCCTTCTGCGAGAGGTGAATCAAAGACTCGGTGGTGGCCAAATTCTTCNTGAAGGCCTGCTGTCACTCGGAACACTCCTCCGAAATAGCCAACGTCTTCTCCAAAGATAACCACATTAGGGTTGCTTTGTAATTGGTGCTTCAATGCAGAGTTTAAGGCTGCAATCATGTTCATTTTTGCCATGCTAACACCTCACTTCCCCAATTCCTCTCGTTGCTCTTGAATGTGCCAGGGGACCGTTTCGTAAACCTCTGTGAAAATTGTTGATGCGGGAGGATATGGTCCTGTTGCAAGGTCTCCAAATTCGCATGCCTCCTTGTATGCAGCCATGACCTCTGCGTCAATTTTTTCAGCGAGTGCGGTGTTCTTTTCATCATCCCACTCGCCAATTTTGACAAGGTGGGCTCGAAGCCGTTCTACCGGGTCGCCACCAGGCCAACATTCTGCTTCGTTCTGAGGTCTGTATGCTGAGGGGTCATCCGAAGATGAGTGGGCTCCTGACCTGTAGGTGTACACCTCGATGTGTGTTGGTCCAAGGCCGGCTGATGCACGNTCACGTGCCCATTTTGTGACGCTGTACAGAGCGAGGAAGTCATTTCCATCGACNCGGAATGATGGGATGTCGTAAGCNANGCCGCGCTCTGCAAATGTTCGTCCACCCGTAGCCAGCGAAACGTGTGTGGAGATGGCCCATTGGTTATTGACGACATTGAGGATGACTGGAGGTTTGAACGTTGATGCAAAATTGAGTGCGTAGTGGTAATCTCCCTGAGCAGACGTACCGTCTCCAAGCCATGAGATGCAAGCTTCGTCAAGTCCTTTGTAGGCGCTGGCCATTGCAACACCTACTGCTTGTGAAAATTGTGTTCCAACCGGTGATGAAATGGAGATGAATCTGCCTTCTTTCCAAGTGTAATGGACTGGCATTTGTCGTCCACGAACGTTATCTTCTGTGTTTCCTATGCAGTGGCAAATCATGCTCACCATGTCTCGTCCACGAACAAATTGTGCACCAGGTTGTCGGTACGATGGGAAAATCCAATCGTTGTCTTCAAGGGCCATTGTTTGCGCTATTGCGACTGCTTCTTCTCCAAGCGATCGCATGTAGAACGAGAGTTTTCCAGTTCGTTGCATTTTGATCATTCGGTCGTCAAAGATTCGGAGTCGCATCATGTATTCAAGACCCTGAATAAGTGCTTCAGCGTCAAGGCCTGGGTCCCATTCACCAACAGCGATGCCATCATCGGTGAGCACACGTACCAAACCCGATGCATGAGGTGCTGTATCTTGTGAAGTGCATGTTGCAGGGTCTGGACGATTCAGATCGCCAGGTTGTTCAACAAATTTGTCACCGAAGGATGGCGTGTCTCCGGGACGGAATGGTGCAACCCCAATCGTGTAGGGCGAGGTTGTAACCGTGCTTCTCTCCGTCATTGTTTCACCTCAGGACCGGTCCACCTTAAGGGGTGTCGGTGGGTTGCTTTGGTGGTTGGCTACACGGACATATGCACCGGGCATTGTTTCTGTGTTATCAGCATCCTTAGTTTTCCTGTAAAGGAGGCCTGCTTTGAACGATGAACGGACTAAGGGTCCGCTCGCAATACCGGAGAATCCGATATTTATTGCGTGAACGGCCCAAATGTCATACATCTCGGGCTCAGGAAAACGGTCAACAGTCAAGTGGTTTGCAGACGGAGCGAGGTATTGTCCAATCGTGACAAGGTCAACTCCCGCTTCCCTGAGGAGGTCCAGAGCTTCCAGAATTTCATCATCGGTTTCTCCAACCCCGACCATGAGGGATGATTTTGTAAGAATGTCTGGGCGCAATACCTTGGCTTGCCTGAGGATTTCCAATGACTGGCTGAACGATGCTCGTGCGTCTCTGACCGTCGCATCAAGTCGAGGGACGCATTCAACGTTGTGAGCAAATACTGAGAGCGGGCTGTCGTTCAGTAAATGTTCGAGAGCGACATGGTCTCCGGCAAGATCTGAACAAAGAAGTTCAAGCGTAACTTCGGGTGCTTGGGAGTGAACGGCGTCAATGCACTGTTTGTAATGGTCAGCCCCACTGTCTGGTAGGTCGTCTCTATTGACTACAGTGATGACTGCATGGCGCAAATTCATGGAGGTCACAGCCTCTGCGAGGTGTGCTGGTTCCTCGGGGTCAAGGGCGGGGGGTCTCTTGATGGTCCCAACCGCACAAAATCGGCACCCTCTGGTGCATTCTTGGCCGGCGATCATGAAGGTTGCATCACCCGATGCCCAGCAGTCGTGAATGTTGGGACATCGCGCCTCTTCACACACGGTGTGGAGTTTGTTGTCCTTCACTGCTGTTTTTGTGGTGTTGAATATGGCCTGCTGTTCGCCGCTTGGAAGTCGGGTTTTGAACCATTTGGGGAGTCGCTGTTTGCGGCGAGGAGGCGATTTAGAACCTCCCTTGGAAGCGGCCATTGGGAGAGGTTTTCCTTCTATTTGACCCCCTCCTTGGTATGGGGCAGTCGGAGTCCATCAAAAAGGTGTGTGATTCAAGGGTTTGTTGGTGAAGCCGCGGTATTGATTCATGAATTCATACGAGGTTTCATGAATTGGGTCCTCGCCATTGACATTATGAACACCAAGATTGCACTGATTACGGGGGCTGGCCACCGGCTTGGTGCAGCCACGGCAAACAGGCTCATGGACTCTGGATGGTTCGTGTTTATTCATGTTCGTTCTTCAATGAAGCCTGCCCAAGAACTGCTCGAACAAGCAGAGGTTCGTAACAATCGCAAATGTGGTGCAATCGTGCAGGCGGATTTGACCGATGATGGCCAACTGAAAGCGATGGTTGAAGANGTAAAAAACCATCCTGCGGTGAGNGCGAATGGGCTTTCNGGNCTCGTCCATAATGCCTCGTTCTATAGCCAATCTAAGTTTGAAGAAACATCGTTTGAAACCTTCCGAAACTTAAACCGTTTACACATGGAGGCCCCGTACTTTTTGACTCAACAATTTCTACCCGAATTGCGAGCAACCCAGGGGTCCGTTGTCGGAGTCGTTGATACCTCTTGGGGCAAGGCTTGGGAGGGCCTTTCACACTACACTTCGAGCAAAGCAGGGNTGCGTCAACTTATGCTGAATCTCGCAGGGGAGCTGAGTCCTGATGTCAACGTCAATTGTGTTGCACCCGGGGCGATTATGGCTGCGGAGTGGGAATCTGAACATTTCACAAAAGTCCTCGAAAAAGTGCCGATGGGGCGCTCCGGCCAAGCATCAGACATTGCCGCAGCAGTACAACACCTGCTGGAAGCACCTCACCTTTCTGGGCAAGTGCTCCATGTGGATGGCGGTTGGTCGATTGAAGACGCTTGAGTTTCATTGAAGAAGGAAGGCGCCACCGCATGGGGTGCAGGGGTGGCTGAGGTGGTCAAAGGCGCCGGGCTTAAGATCCGGTCCCGTATGGGTTCGTGGGTTCGTATCCCACCCCCTGCATCAACCCCTTCGGCTTCATTCTAATGTCGTCTAGAATCGCTTAACTTGATGCATCCCATGCAAAACCGTTTAACACCCCCTGCACCACGCAGGCATGGTGAACAAGATGCTGTACAGCAAATCTGCAACTCATTCGCACTCAGTCGCTTGGTTCCTTGCAGCATTGATGGTTTTTTCAACAAGCGCCGTGCTCTTCGCTACAAATGAGGAGAAAATTGAATTGTTTGAGGACGATTCACCGGTTATCTTCAGAAATACTGCAAATCAACAAACCTACGACCTTTACCTTGAGAAAAAGAATGACACCTATGGCGGCCAAGGTTCGATTACAACCATTGTACCCGACACGGGTCAAGAAGAAGGAAGCGCCATCGATGGTCTTGAATTTAGAAGCGCTGAAATGATCAGTAACCTCTATGTTAACGGTACCGGGGGCAATAACGTCGCTCGTCTTTCGATATACTATCAGTTCAGTGGTGCTGATGGTTCAACTGCCGATGTGACGTTTTCCATCAAAGCAGGTGACCAGCAGATTACATCTACAAGCAAATCGCTAGAGAATCCTTGTTCAACCGCATTTTCACAGAACAGTTGTACTTGGACCGTTCTTGAAGTTGAATTCAACATCGGTACATCCGGATTTATGGTTCCTCAGGGCAAACAACTCAAAATTCGAATTGATGCCCAAGCAAGTTGTGAAGACAATACTGGAGGGTTTGGTCAAACCCCCTGTGACGTTGAATTTGCTTATGGAAAGGTCGGAAGTGCGAGCGGTTATTCCCGGCTTCAAATCACGACCAATGCACTTTCTGGTTCATCTGTTCGCGTCCACAGTTGCTATGGTGACTTTGGCTGCAATTGGAACGATGCAGAAAAATTGGAATGGTCTCCAAACCATCGTTTGGAATTCCGTGAAATGCGTTTTTCTGTGGAAGTAAGAGATGCATTCGGCCGTGAAGATATTGAAGATGTCACGCTTATTATGAGCACTCCTAACGGAGCGAACTCAGTGTTTGAGGAGGATTTTGATGATGACTCCTTAAAGCTAGATAATAACGGGCTCGTAGGAGTTTACAACTTCACTGCCTCTGGCTTAGCCTCTGGTGAATATCCTGTTCGTTTGGAGATTAACGACGTGCAAGGGCATTCGCTTCTCTTCGAACATCCAGGCTTAGAATTCTTGGAACATGATGTATATCTTACCGTTCCTCAAAATCAACCTGATGTTGTGCTTTATGCGCCAGGGCAAACCAGCAAAGTGAATTTCCTCATCGAGCATACTGGGTCCGCCTCATCAAGTTTGGATGTGGTCTTTGACATTGCTGACAATCTCCCTATTGAATGGGCTGAACCTTTGTGGAGTCAAGCCAGCGGTTCGTACACCTTGACGGGTGGAGGCGATTCAGCAATACCCGAGTTGTTGATTGAGGTCCCAGAAGGCGACTTATCCGATGCCCCCGAATATCTCCAAATCGAAGCTCGAGTCTATGCAACAAACGACCAAGGGCAAAGTGAAGAAGTCGCCATTAAGAACCTAAGAATTGATTTGAGAAGGTCGATGTGTTTGCACCCCCTCGCATTTCAGTATACGAAGACGAAGAACATCAAAAACAAATAGCAGATTCAACCCGTCCCGAATCTTATGACGAGGGCCTTTCACACTATGTTGATGCATTCAACGGAAGCGAAAACTTCTACATTGATGTTTTCAATTCAGGGTTTGATACTGACTCGTTCAAGATCCGGGTGCTGGAACAACCTGATGACTGGCAGTACCGCTTTTACTCCAATGAAACCGGGGCTGAGCTCACTGAAGANGGTATCTATCATTTGACAACCGATATTGGGTCTACTAAACTGCTAACAGTGCGCATGCAAGTGTTCCCTCCCGAAGACCGAGAAAGCCTCGACATTGGTCTCTTTTCTCTTGCTTTCTCAAGCACAGAGGATTCTGAATTGAGAACTGATGTGGCATTTACTGTGCATCGAACCTTTGGAATTCTCGCAGAAGTCATCGCCGATAGTGATGGCGTTGGTGAGGACAATCTACTCGGTCAAGTAGGTCCTGTGAGTCCTACTCAAGATGTATGGTACAACGTGCGTATTTCTGATTCATCAAGCACAAGTACGGCCGAAACAACATGGCGAATCATCAATCCTCGTGACTTGTCAAGGAACGCAGATAACAATCCGAAATACACCGCTTGGGGATATACCATTTCCAATGATACCAATGATAACATTGTGGTCGTTACCCTTCCCGCTGATGAATACGTTGACCTCCGACTCAGTATCCAACTGAACGGACAGGTTGAGGCTGGAGAGCACATCGTTTACACCCGAGTTATCGAGGAAGGAGTCGAGGAAGAAAATGAGCCACGGTATTTCGACCTTCCAGTGAAGGTCATCATCAAGGAGGACGTTGTCCCTGGTAGACTTGAGATCACAGCAAAGTCCGAAGCATCACGTTTCTCATCTGGAGAAGAGAAGAACTTAGAGTTTAAGATCACCAACCAAAACAACGTAGAACTTGACGTCGTTATTCTCTTGGAAGAACCACTTGGCTGGGAAGGCGCGATCAGTGCAACATCCAATCAGTTGGGTCGAAATTTCATTATCGTGAAACTTTCTGCGTACGAAAGCAAGGATTTCAGCCTTAGATTGACTGCGCCCGATACCCTCAAGGACAGTGCTTCAATTGGGTTTGAATTCAAGGTTACACCGATGAATAACGAAACTCCCTATGCGGAAGAGTTTGAACAAACCTTCACGTTCCAGTACGTGACTGAATGTACCGGTGCATCCTGCTTGTTTGGTGAATTGACCAATCCCGAGCCTCAGACCATGGTGTTCTATGTGATTCTGGGCGTGCTCTTGCTCTACGCTGCCCGTCGGGGCAGGCAACAGCCAGCACAACACTTTGAGGCATTTATTCCAGAAAAAGAAACTGAGCAATTGTTTGAAGAGGAGTCGACTGAGATGGATGATTCCATGCCAGAGCCAGTGATTGCCCAAGATGAAGATGACGACCTTGAATTGCTCGAGGAACTTGACGACATTTGAGTAAAAATCAACCCTCTTTTCATCGGGTTGTATGAACATCGTACCATTTCCCTTATGAGGCATAAAACACACCGTCCCTTGTGAGAACCATGCTGACAGGCTCGAACCTAACTGCCGCGACCCCTCAATTGCGCCTGTCAGAGCGTAAAAATGCTGTAAAATCAGTGTTTTTGACGCTTTTGATGGTCTTGTCATCGCTTGCATCCATTGAGTATCTTGCGATCGATGTACAAGCAGCCTCGGACCAAGACGGTGACGGGCTTACATACGGTCTGGAGTACCTCATGAACACTCAGCCGAATGACCCGGATTCAGACAATGACGGCCTTCCTGACGGGTGGGAATGGAAGTATGGNCTTGACCCNCTTTCCTCCACCGGAGCAGACGGCGCAGTTGCAGACCCTGATGGAGATGGAATGTCAAACCTTCAGGAATACACCTACCTCATGCCGAATGGTTGGGACAATCCCAGCACCAACTCAGTTCTTGACAACGGTGTTTGGTGGAACGGAACCATTCCGGTCAACGACTGGAACGAAGAAAATTCCATGCAATACAATCAACCTGCTTGCGGCGACGCTGGTTCTGACGGAACTGGCAGCATCATCCTTTGTGACGAAGACCCTGTAGGGAACATCTGTACGAATGGATTTGATGATGACAAGGACGGTTTCGTTGATGCTGCTGATTCAGATAACGATGGAGATGCAGATTGTTTGAGCGACGATGACGACGGAGATGGACTCATTGACGAAGACCCAGCTGGATGGGATACCGACGGAGATGGAATGAACGATGGATGGGAGGCAGCAAATGGCCTTAATGCAACATCGCCATCGAATGCAGACGGGCCAAACGGAGACCCTGACGGAGACGGGCTAACCAATCTCATGGAATACGTTAATCCGACGTGGACTACAATGTGCGGTTCTTCTCCATGTTTTAGAAACGGCCCTGACGGCGCAGTGACAGAAACCACTTCGCCTTGTGACCCTGTCCAAGGTGTGGGTCCCGGTGCCTGTGCAACCTACACGGCAGAGGTGGACGGAATCACCTCAACCAACCCACAGATTGCCGATACTGATGGNGACGGCCTCAATGATTCATATGAAGCACTTACACTTCTCACAGACCCTACNGCATCAGATACTGATGGTGACGGCATTAGCGATGGTGTAGAAGTTAACGGTGCATACGGTAACCCTGCCCAAGCCAGCAACCCCCGTGACAACAATACCGATGACGATGCTTTTGACGACGGTGAAGAAGATATCAATTTCAACGGATTAGTGGACGAGGGTGAAACCGACCCCACTCGCCGTGAAGATGCTGGTGATGCAGACAACGATGGTATACAAAACTGGGAAGAAAACCTCTCTTGCACGCTTTGGAACGTCGCTGATACAGACTTTGGTGGCATCAGTGACGGTGATGAGCGAAACATCAGCCATGGCACTGATCCTTG
>JGI26273J51734_10000950_pt1 | contig 15458 bp, 8 predicted proteins | sample SaaInlV_125m_DNA_FD_51734 | JGI IMG/M metagenome (IMG submission 51734) | reverse complement strand
TTTTTTTTTTCTTTTGGGCAAATGGAGACAAGACAAACCGAAGGAAGCCGACAAAGTAGAGCGGGCGAGAAGGGTCATCACGCACTTGGTGTATGCGTCCTTGTAGTTGCCAGCCTTCAGTGCGTTATCTGCTTGAATCTTGACGTAACCCATCTTCATAATCCTGTGTTAGGAGGAAGAGAGAACGCTCGTTAGATGGGCTGCAGTCATCTCAAACAGAAACGTTCGCTCGTCGAGACAGCCCATTCCTCCCATCCGTGAGAGAACGTGAGGACGTGGAGAAGCCACTCGAAGATGTGCTTACCAGAACTCTTCATCGCCAGAGAATCTTCCATCAGACGTCATGCTGATCCGCGACGCAGATCGTGCGACGCTATGGTCCGCACAACACGACGCGGGTCCCTTTGGCGAGATCCTTTAGGGAGGCGAAGAGGCGTTTTTTTCGCGTCCAAGTTTGATTTAATTTTTTGCTGATGCGTGATTTCTGGATTTTCGGCAGCGCGTTTCTTGATTGTCGGGCCTGCTGCGGACCGCCGCCTCACTTTCGCCACCACCGCCGCCGCCTATCATGGGCGCGGAAGAAGCATCAGTGGGCATAGAGTGTAATGCCAACTCGGCGGAGGGCTTCCGGGCGATTCTCAAGGAGAGATACACCGACTTTGTGGTGAATGAGATCGACCAGGATGGAGAGGTGGTGCACCTTACGACCCTCGATGCGTCCATCGACGACGAAATCGACGAGATGGAGCAACAAAAGCGACAAAAGTTTGCTTCCCCTGCTGTCGAGAGGGCTGAGGGTGATAAACCCGAGCAGAAGAATGTTTCTAGTGAACCTACACCCACGCCCCATGATACGACAGCTCCTGAGATCGTCTCAGCGGAGGCCAACACTCTGCTGAACGAAAAGATAGAGTCTGCGGTTACCGAGTTCACCAAGCTCGCCGGGGCGGAAGAGGCAGCCCGACTGAAAACGTTTCTTGAGCAGCCGGGCGTGCTCTCGCCGGCGCCAGAAGGATCCGAAGCACCTTCAGCTCTTGTTCTTGGATCGAGCAACGATAAAGCGTATCGAACAAGTTTGCACGTGTTCTTCAACTCGCATTTTCAACTCACCACGGACTCGGTGGAGCCATCTGCTGGAGGCGAGGGAAGCGGCGTGACGAAGAAGGACTCGAAGAAACCACATCTTTGCATTAGGGTGCACCCCAAGCACACAAAGGGAAAGAAAGGCGGGGGTGATAAGAAACGTGGGCGCGACGAGGGAAACGATAATAACTGGAAGGGACATAAAAGATGGCCCATGGACTTGCCTCAATACCTCGAGTTTACCTTGTGTAAGGAGAACAAAGAGACGCAAGACGCGATGGGAGTGATTTCGCGCATCCTCCGCACCAAACCCAGGGACTTTGGCTTTGCCGGAACAAAGGACAGACGCGGTGTGACCAGCCAACGAATGACTCTACACAAGGTACGCGCCTCGCGATTGGCGAAGCTGAAGCTGTTTCAAATGAAGGTTGGTAACTTTAAGTACGTTGACCGCGAGCTTGGCCTTGGTGATCTCAAAGGTAACCTTTTCACGCTGACACTGCGCGGCATCGAAGGAGGAACTGAGGCGACTGTCACGCGCGCAGTGAATGAGCTGAAGTTGAGTGGCGTCATAAACTACTTTGGTTTACAGAGGTTTGGGACGCACGCTATAGGTACGCATGAAATTGGCGCAGCTTTATTACGTGGAGCATGGGCGGAAGTGCACGATCTGATCCTCAGACCGCGAGATGGGGACAACGGAGATGCCGCTGCTGCTCGCGTCATCTACAAGGAAACCGGTGACGCCGCCGCCGCTCTGAAACGAATGCCGCGGTTCTGCACGGCTGAGAGGGGACTCCTCGAAGCGTTGGGTCGATGCGACAAAAACGATCTAGTCAACCCACTGAGCGGCATTCCTCGCACGACACGTAAAATGTACGTGCACGCGTACCAGAGCTACATGTGGAACAAGGCTGCGAGCGAGCGCGTCAGGCGCCACGGCTTGAGCCGCCCCGTGGCTGGAGACTTAATCGTCGACGAGAGCATGTTACAATATGCTGGAGAGGATGACGGCGACATTTTCTCGAGAGTCCGCGAAGTCACAGAGAAGGAGGCAGCTTCTGGAGCATTCAAAATCACGGACGTCGTCTTGCCTCTGCCGGGGAACAGGGTGATATACTCTGAGAGTCTGAAATCGCTGTACGAAGAGATTTGCAAGAAAGACGGGGTGCAGCTCACTGGTTTCGCGCACACGGTGAAGGAATATTCCTTTGGGTTCCTTCCTGGTGCTTACAGGAAGCTCGTGATCAAGCCCGATAAAATCGAGTACTCGTTCGCGAGGTATTCCGATCCAAATGCTGATCTGACAGCAACTGACCTGATGCGCGTCGAGGCCGGTGATGATTCAGTGCAAGCCTTGGGTGAAGACAAGGACGGAAAGTTTCTTGCACTTCGTCTGAGTTTCGCTCTCCCGACCAGCTCTTATGCGACCATGGTAATCAGGGAGCTTATGAAGTCGACGTCGTCTCAGGCGGCACATAGGGCGATGACGCTCGCCGACAAGGGAGAAGAAATCGCGGGATAGATATTAGCTTTGTTCATTCACCTTTAGGTTGCAGAAAGCACAAGGTTGCTAACCACATACACACCTCGCTGGTGCTGCAAACCTCAAACCTTCGTTGTCCAAAAAGTGCAAAAAAGCGTCCATCAACAATCCCTACACTGCAGAAAGCGCAGCGCGCGTTGGTGCCACGGTGTCGGCACCAGCAGAGGAGTCCTTGCGATCAACGACGCGTCACCCAGGGCCGGCGTGATTTGCTCGCATGAGCGCCCGCGCGGTGCATGTGCACCCGGTCCTGTCGAGCTTGGGAGCGACGCGCTCAAAGAAGGTCGGCGGGCGTTTTGGGGTTGTGAAAGCCACTCGGGGCAGGGATGCTTCGAGGTGCGCGGCTGCACAAAGCGTTGACGGTGTCGGGGAAATCGAGGAACTACATGCGTCGTTCCCCTTTAGCCGCGAACAGTGGGATAACTTCATGAAAGAGTACTGGCAGAAGCGACCTGTGGTCATCCGTGGTGCTCTCGAGCCCGGGGAGGCGTCCATGCCTATCGACTCCAGCGAACTGGCTGGTTTGGCGTGCGAGTCCGAATTTCAGCCTCGCATCCTCAAGAAAGGATCTAATGGCCCTTCCGACTGGTCCCTGGACCTTGGACCTTTCACGGAAGAAGAACTCCAATCACTTCCGTCGGACGGATCGTGGTGTGTCGTGGTAAACGACTTAGAGAAACACATCCCTGAGGCGACAAAACTCCTCGACGCCTTTGACCACTTTCCGCGTTGGCGCGTGGCAGACGTGCAGGCCAGCCTGTCAGGAGAGGGTGGGGGTGTCGGAGCGCACTCAGACCAGTTCGATGTATTCCTGATGCAAGGCGAAGGTCGGAAACGATGGTCCATATCGGATGATCCAGAGTACGCACCTGAGAAGGAGGAGTCTTTCTTTGAAAACATCGACGTGCGAGTGTTGAAGGACTTTCAGCCAAAGGCCCGCAGCCTTCTGGAGCCAGGAGACGTGCTGTACTTACCACCGAGAGTGGCACACCACGGCATCGCCGAGGGTTGCGACGCAGTTTGCGTGACGTATAGTATCGGATTTCTTGCGCCGACACACGATGACTTGATATTGTCATACGCGCAGTCGGCGGTGGATACACGGAACGCAGTGACGGAGCGCTGGAGTGATCCGTGGTTAGAGCCCCAGGCAGAAGTCGGGCAAATATCGCAAGCCGCCGTGAAGCAAGCGGGAGACATCATCCGTGACTCGATGCCTAAAACGGAGGCGGATATTGCGAGATGGTTCGGTTGCCACGTGACTGGTAACTTGGGATTCGACGGAGAGCAGGCTATGCCCGAGGAAAAACTCTCTCCCGACGAGTTGCAAGATGTTTGGGCGGAAGAGGGTGCGTTGATTCGTCGCGCAGACGTCAAGTTTGCTTTCATAGACGAGGTCGCTGACGGTAGTCTTGAAGGATGCTTGTTTTTCGCGGGCGGCGAGGTGTGGCATTTGAAGTCAGCCAGCAGCATTCAGCTTGCTCGACACATTGCGAACAACGATGAGATTATGGCTGAGAATTGGCAAGGCCTTTCTGACGGGGTTGGCCACGAAATAGACGGCGACGGTGTGGCGCTCGTACACGACCTTTTCTCGAGTGGTTTCCTATTTCTAGACGGTGACTAGCACTCGTTGTGAGCAAATGGCTATCCATCGCACTTAATCTGCTTCACCCAGACCGCTCTTTTGCAAGTCATAAGACTCCGTTTGCTGCTGAGATTGCGCGTTCTGGCGCAACACGTCGCCCGGGCTTGGGAGCGGGCGTCCGCTCGAACCCCCCCCTGACTCTTTGTGCGAAGCGAGGCCCGCACCCCAACCCCCCACCGGAGCGTCGCTGTAACTCGCTGGGTCCATGGGATCAATACCTGGTGGTGCCGCACGCTGTCTCTTTCTGTTAGTCGCCACTGGTGCTGCTCGTGCAGACACGATGTTCTCAGCTGGAACTATAACGACTGAGCGCTTCATATGCTGCTTCTGCTGCAGCGGCAACGGGGGCTCCCATGTCGTCACCTTCGTGGACGCATTGCAGTAGTATGTCCGATTCGTCTTCGGATCGATCGCCGACTTCCATCCCGGCGGAAGTGTCTTTGGCGCCGGGTTAGCCACCATCACGCCAATCATGTGTGCGTCTGCATTCGTCGGTCGAGTCCAAGAACTCCTCCCAAGGCTAGCGTTGTAATAGTACGCTTGTCCATACTTCTCGTCCACCGCCTCGGTCCACCCCGCAGGAAGAGAAGAGTCTTCGTTCGAATTCTCCGCCGAACCACCCCTGTTGTTCGCCTCTTCGTCGACTTTGATGCCCCGAGCCCTCAGCCGGGCCTTCAGGAACTCCGGAAGCTCCTGTGGCATGGCCCAAACCGACCCGGAGGTCGCTTCTGGTCGGGAGCGCAGGGAGTTGTGAAACCCTCGGGGCTCGTCTGCAAGGGAAAAAGAAAGCTTTCTTTTTTGTGAGCTCGAGGTCTCAGTCTCGGGGAGACCGAAGAAGTCCTATGTAAGAAAAACGAGCTGGAGGGGACGCACTCCCTTAGCGCGCAGCACACGACGGCAGCTCGTCGAGCCCATAAGCGACAGATGCTGCTGCTATCAACAAGACTCGGACGAGAGGTACTGTGTGTGAAGGCTACTCTCACCTTCGCGTGGTTGTTCGCGTTGTTGTTCAGGGGCAGTGCTGCTCACGACACAGAAACACAGGAAGAACTTGTTGAAGCGCTGTGTGACACTCCGTCATGGGAGCTGGTGGACACCCTCGTGAGTCTTCCAATGTTCGGCGATGACGCTCTGAAGGCATCATCAAGGTTCCCAGGTTTACGACGCTTCTCGCCCTCGCAGGGCAATCTCTCAGTACGTCCCCAACTTCCGCGCTCGCTCTCTCGTCTCTTTTCCGTCTCACGCTAAACGCGCCTTGCCTATTTCCTCCAGTATACCTGTGACGCGTCCGCGTCGGCCAAAACCCAAGGAAAGCCACCACACGTCACGGTAAAGGCGTTCCTGGAGTTCGAAACGTACGGGCAGAACAACACGGCACAGAACGTTTCTTCGACGTTGGAATACGAAGCCGTTGCCGTTTTCAACTTCACCGACCTTCCACGAACCGTGTCGCACAAAGTTTTCGCGGCGAACCGCGACGACTACGTCGGCAAGACTCTCGTCCGAGGCGTGAAGTATGAAGCGGATACCGGAGAGCTTGTGTTGTCACCGAAGGAGAAGGTGATGGGGGTTGCGTTTTCTTTGCTCTGGAGACCTAGCCGAAACCATTTTGCGACGTGACGTTGTAAAACAACACAGAAAAATGCGCCACAGTGTTGCTGAAAGACGAAGTGAAACAGCGTCTCGCAATTTCCGGCATTCGCGGAGGCGCGGCCTGCCGCGTCATGCGGGTTACGTGTTTGGCGACATGTGCGCTCAACCAGTGGGCGCTGGACTTTGATGGGAACCTTGCTCGAGTCAAGGCGTCGATTTGGCAAGCAAAGGCGAAGGGCGCTCGGTATCGTGTCGGTCCGGAGTTGGAGCTTCCCGGATACGGTTGCGAGGATCATTTCCTCGAGGTCGACACGATTGAGCACTCATGGGAGTGCCTCGCGCAGCTTCTCGCCGGGGACGACACCGACGATATCTTGTGTGATGTCGGCATGCCGGTAATTCACGGTGGGGTGCGGTACAACTGCAGGGTGTTCGTCCTGAACCGCGAGATCCTTCTCATCCGACCGAAACTGTGTATGGCGAATGATGGCAACTACAGAGAAACGCGCTGGTTCACAGCGTGGCAGCACCCGAAGAAAGTGGAAAAATTCAAGCTTCCGTCGCTCATCTCCGACGTGACGAAGCAGACACACGTGCCGTTCGGGGATGCCGCTCTGGAGTTCATGGACGGGAGTCTCGGCAGTGAGACCTGCGAAGAGCTGTTCACCCCGAACGCGCCACACATTCAGCTCGCGCTGAGCGGTGTCGAGGTTATCAGCAACGGAAGCGGGAGCCATCATCAGCTTCGAAAACTCAATCAGCGCGTTGAGCTCATCCAGTCCGCGACCGCGAAAGGCGGTGGCGTGTATTTATATGCGAATCAGCGAGGATGTGACGGCGGTCGACTGTATTACGATGGGTGCGCGTGCATCGCCGTGAACGGTGAAATCGTCGCGCAGGGCGAACAGTTTGCCGTGCAGGAGGTTGAAGTCGTGACCGCAGTCGTTGACTTGGATACCGTCGTGGGTTTCAGAGGGGCGTTTCAGAGCATGTCCGTGCAAGCAGCCGCAAGCGAAAAGCAGCCGATGATTGAGGTACCGTTTTCGTTGTGTGTCACCAACCCGCTCGGAGCCGCGGTTTCCAAACCCATGCCGGTGCGGTACCACACGCCCGAGGAGGAGATTGCGATGGGACCCGCGTGTTGGCTTTGGGATTATCTCCGACGATCTGGTGCGAGTGGATATTTGTTACCTCTCTCGGGTGGTGCGGACAGCTCTTCCACTGCTGCTCTTGTTGGCTCGATGTGTCAGCTCGCGACGAAGGCCGCCGCCGCCGGCGACGCGTGCGCGATTGCGGACATAAAGCGCATAGCGCAGTTGGACGACAACGCGTCCGTCCCAGCGGCAAAAGAGCTCGCGGCGCGAGTGCTTACCACGGTGTACCTCGGCTCGGAGAACAGCAGCAACGAGACCCGTGGTCGCTCCAAAACCTTGGCTGATGAGGTAGGGTCTTCGCACCTCGACGTCAAAATTGACGCGGTGGTCGCCGCGATTATCGCGTTTTTCGTGACGATCACGCGCAGAGCACCGAAATTCAAGGTGGATGGCGGCAGCGACGTTGAAAACCTTGCGTTGCAGAACATTCAAGCGCGCGTCAGGATGGTGCTTTCGTTTGTTCTGGCGCAGCTCATGCCTTGGGTGAACGGAAGAAACGGTTTCTTTCTCGTGCTCGGGAGCGCGAACGTCGACGAGGGTCTGCGCGGGTACATGACTAAGTACGACTGCTCTTCCGCTGATATCAACCCCATCGGAGGTATCAGCAAAGGGGATCTGCGTGCTTTCCTGCGCTGGGGGGCGAAACACCTCGGGTATCCCTCTCTCGCGTCTGTCGAAGAGGCGCCGCCCACCGCGGAGCTTGAGCCCATCCGCGAAGATTACGTGCAAACTGACGAGGAGGATATGGGCATGACGTACGATGAGCTCGGGGTGTACGGCAGATTGCGTAAAATCGCCCGTCTCGGACCCGTGGAGATGTTCAAGCGGCTTCTGCACGAATGGAAAGATCGGGGAACCCCCGCGGAGATCGCCGCGAAGGTGAAGCGTTTCTTCTTCTTTTATTCGGCGAATCGGCACAAGATGACGACGCTCACGCCGTCGTATCACGCCGAGAATTACTCACCCGAGGACAACCGCTTCGACCTTCGTCCGTTCCTGTACAACGTGCGATGGCCTTGGCAATTCAGGAAAATCGACGAGCTCGCGGAAAAGGCGATGAAGGAGAGATAGCGAGGCGGTTCAGTTGTCAACGCAAACGTTTTTCTCGCCAGCGGCCAGGTTATGCGCTACGTCTACTGACTGAATCCGGGAGTTATTAGACCCTCAGATTCGACGACGTTTGAAACGATCGTTGAGACGACGCAAGAGTCACCTCGCCCGATCGCGACTCGACACACACGTCAGCGCGTCCCGGACGCGTGGTCGTCGGTTGGAACAGAGGCGAGCGCCTCTCACTGATCGAGGCGAGGCTTCGGCGTCGGACGACAGGCGGCGAGGCCAGGAAGAGCCCACCAGCCGGACGTCATGGCCGCTGAGAAAGCTTCCCCCGAGGACGGGAAGAAAGGCGAACCGTCAAAGGATGACGCCAAAGGCAAGAAGAAAGAGGAGAAGAAGGAGGTTGAGCTTTCGGATGAGGATCTCGCGTTGAAGGAGAACCTTGAGCTCATGGTCACCCGGAGCTCGGACTCCAAGGCCGGCGTCGCTAAGCTGGCCATGGAGACGATGAGGAGCGAGATCAAATCTGCGACCAGGTCAGTGTGCCTAACGAAACCGGGGATCTAACGTCGAAGGCCGCGTGTCGCGATCTGACGCTCGCGGACGGATTTCCTCTTCGAGCGTGCGCGCGGTCGATCGAATCATGCGAGTGCGACCATGCTGACATAACCCCGCCCTCTTTGTCCTCCACAGCTCTATGACGAGCGTCCCCAAGCCGCTCAAGTTCCTTCGCCCGCATCTTCAAACCCTCAAGGACACGTTCGCCAAGATGAAAAAGCCTGCCGAGAACAAGAAACTTTTGGCGGACATCATCTCTCTGCTGGCCATGACCGACGCTCCTGTCGAAAACGTCATGCCTGAGTCGTTGAAATACCGCCTTTTGGGCTCCGGCGAGGATATTGGAACCTGGGGCCACGAGGTGCGCAACGACGCGGAACCCGAAACGTTCTCTTGACGCCAGATCTAGCGCGAGAACGCCGCTTTGACTTCGCCCAGATCTCGCTAAACGTTTTATGACACGCGGCGCACCGAGCTAACCGCCCTTTCCCTTCTTTATCCCGCAGTACGTTCGCAACCTCGCTTCTGAGATCGGTACGGAGTATCATCGTCGCCAGGAAGAAGCCGGTCCCGACGGCATGGAGGTGGATAACTCAGATCTCATGGGGCTCGTCAACGAGATCATCCCTTTCCACATGAAGCACAACGCCGAACCCGAAGCGGTGGATCTGCTCATTGAGGTTGAGAGACTGGACATTCTTGCCGATCACGTCACTAAAGAGAACCACGCGCGCACGTGCCTGTACCTCTTCAGCTGCTCGAGCTATCTGCCCGAGCCCGAGGATGCCGAGGTGCTCAAGGTGGCGCACGCCATTTTCATGAAGGTGGAGAAGTACACCGAAGCCATGCGCGTGGCGTGCCGTCTTGGCGTGCAGGAGACGATGGAAGAGACTTTCAACGCCGCTGAGGATAAGCTCGTGAGACGTCAGATGTGCTACATGCTCGCGAGACACGGTCATCCTCTCAAGCTCGATGAGGGTCCTTGCGAAGTGACGGACGGGGATGAGCTCGAGGAGCTGCAGACCATCATGAGCAATTCCAACCTGAGCGCGAACTATCTGACCCTCGCACGCGATCTCGACGTGATGGAGGCAAAGCTTCCTGAAGATATCTACAAGACGCACCTGATGGAAGGCCGCGCACCCGCTGGTGCCGCCGTCGACAGCGCTCGCGCAAACTTGGCTTCGACGTTCGTCAACGCGTTTGTCAACGCCGGATTCGGTCAAGACAAGCTTCTCACGACGTCCGAGGGCGCTGAGGGAACCGAGGGTGACGGGTCCGCCGGCGCGGGCTCTAACGTGAGCTGGATCTTCAAGAACAAGGATCACGGAAAGATGTCCGCGGCCGCGAGCCTTGGTTCGATTCTTCTTTGGGACGTCGAGGACGGTCTGCCTCGTGTCGACAACTACCTGTACAGCATGGAGCAGCAGGTTGTTGCCGGAGGCTTGCTCGCCGTTGGCCTCATAAACGTGAACGTGCGCAACGATTGCGACCCGGCGTACGGTCTTCTGTATGAGAGCGTGAGCAAGGAGGACTCCTCGGTGCGCATAGGCGCTATCATGGGCCTTGGTCTCGCGTACGCCGGTTGCCAGAAGGAAGAGGTGCAAGAGCTCCTCGTCCCCATCATCACGGACGAGTCCATTCCCATGGACGTCGTGGCGTTTGCCGCCCTTTCCCTTGGCCTGGTCTTCGTCGGTACCTGCCACGAGGAGTGCGTGCAGGCGATCGTGCAGGCGCTGATGCTGCGCCCCGAGAAGGATCTGGAGCACCCGTTCACCAAGTTCCTCTGCCTCGGTCTCGGCCTGCTGTTCCTGCAACGACAGGGAGAGGTGGAGGCGACGCTGGAGGTTGCCAAGACGCTCCCCCCGCGTGTCAGCGAGTTCCTTCAGGTGACTCTCGAGGTGTGCGCATACGCCGGCAGCGGTAACGTGCTCAAGGTGCAGGCGATGCTGGCGAGGTGCGGCGAGCACCCCGATCTCGAAGGAGAAGAGACCGCCGCGGAGGGTGAAGGCGCCGCCGCGGGAGAATCGGGTGAAGAGGAGTCCAAGGATTGGCTCGCCGACCCGCAGTCGATCGCTACTCTCGGCGTGGCGTTGATTGCCTCGGGAGAGGAGCTCGGGTCGGATATGGCGGTGCGCGCGTACGATCACCTCATCCAGTACGGTGACGCCGCGGTGCGCAAGGCATGCCCTATCGGTCTCGCGATGTTGCACATCTCGAACCCCAAGCTCCAGGTGACGGATGTGCTCGGACGACTCAGCCACGACAGCAACGAGGACGTCGCGCAGGCGGCGACCCTCTGTCTCGGCATTGTCGGCGCCGGCACGAACAACGCTCGCCTCGCCACGCAGCTTCGTCAGCTGTCGAGCTACTACTACAAGGACCCTTCGCTGCTGTTCCTCGTGCGCATCGCGCAGGGACTCGTGCACCTCGGAAAGGGTCTGCTCACGCTGTCCCCGTCGCACTCCGACCGTTCGCTGCACTCCAACGTCGCACTCGCCGGCCTCGTGATCAACGCGTTCTGCATGCTGGACATGAAGCAGACGATCCTCGCCAAGTACCACTTTATGCTGTACTACCTGTTCGTCGCCGCGCAGCCGCGCATGCTGATGACCGTTGACGAAGAGGGTAAGCCGGTTCCCGTCTCGGTGCGCGTGGGGCAGGCTGTTGACGTCGTGGGTCAGGCTGGTAAGCCCAAGACTATTACTGGGATGGCCCAGCACACGAGCCCCGTGCTGCTGGCGTCGGGCGATCGGGCCGAGTTGGCGACGGAGGAGTATATCCCGGTGACCTCGATGCTGGAAGGCGTGGTCATCGTCAAAAAGAATCCGGTGTACATGGCGGAGGAGGAGGATAAAAAGTAGGAGAGGCGTGTAGTGAGAAACGGAGCGCAATCGTAACCATCGCACGAAGCAGTCACGACTCATGCTCTCATCTGCCCGAGATCCTTCTAGGAAAAATATCACACCCAAGACAAACAAAACATCCTTTCAGTGTCGCCGGCGCCGTGCGGGCCCAGAACGACCCGACCGTGTGTATCATGGCGTCGACGTGGCGCAGTATACATGTACCATCGCGATTGAACGTCAAGCGACGGCAACGTCTCCCTCGGTCGAGAAACGTTCGGCCGACCCGTGCGATCTTCGCGGAAGACGACAGCGATGAAACCGTTATAGCCGTCTTGACCCCTGGGGATCAAGCTCTGCCGCCTCTTGTGGAGGTCTCGTTGAAGCTCGGAACGACGAAAGAGGAAATCAGGATGGTGAAACCCCCGTCCGTGGATGAGTTGTGGAGCTGGTACGAGATGACTGGCAACATGGATGCTGATCCATCGTGGGCCAAGAACTGGGAGACGGCGATGAGTTTCGCCACGGCCATCGCGGAGAGATCTAACACCGATGTGCCGAATCTGAAATCGAAACGTGTCCTTGAAGTAGGGAGTGGTCTGGGGCTCGTCGGCATTGCGGCTGCGAAGTGCGCCGGGGCAGATTCCGTAATCTTTAGTGACAGGGAGCCCCTAGCGATCCACTGCGCGCTGAGCTCAGCGGCTGTGTCTGGAATGAGCATCGTTCCCGTCCCGGACCTCTCTCTCAAGCGCGACGGCGCCGGCGCGTGCGCTGGTTGTCTGTTCGACTGGTCCGAGCCGCAGGCACTCGCGGCGGAGATCGACGTCGTCTTAGGGGCAGACTGTCTGTACGATCCTGCTACAGCAGCACTTCTCGCAAAGTGTTGTGCTGACCTCGTCGCTAAAACCAAAGGGGTGGTGTGCATCGCTGAGCCTAAAAAGGAAAGAGCGATCGGGTGTCGCGCCGCCTTTCTGGACGCCTGCAACGCCGCCGGCGCGACGACTCGGATCGTCTCTCTGCCAAAAGCTTCGAGCATCCACCCGCCGACTGTGTTGGTCGTCGCTTCGTGGGAGTGATGATTGAAACACGCGTGTTTGACATTAATACGTTGATATCATGCGGTACGCGTACTAATTGACTATGAGTGCCGCTACGCCGCGTTCGTTCGTCACGGGGTTTCGTTTTCTTGCTCAGAGCCGCCGGCTTTATGTTTCTTCTTCTTGGAGAACTGTTCGGCGAGGCGCGCTTCGTGTCCCTGGAAAACCTTCAGGAACTTGGATTTGATGGCGTACGACGCGGCGGTTTGCCCCTCCAGATCGCTGCACATCGCGAGGGCCACTTGTTTCCACTTGCGAGATTCAGTGACCGCCTCCGACCCCCCGCGTGACTGAACCTCGGCGAAGAGCTTCGGCAGGTCGAGCTTCTGGCCGCAGAAAGTTGGAACTCGGAGTTTCCCTCCGTGTTTGCGGTGCAACTTCTCGAGGAGCGATACGAACGACGCGTTCGAGCCATCTGCTTCCTCGTCATCGTCCGACATCCGGTCCTCCGACTGGCGCCTCCCCCCCTTACGTTTCCGTGGCTTCTCAGCGGAATCGCGCGGCGATGCTTTCATCTCCCCGTCGCCATCCTCGCCGTCCTCGCGATCGGAAGAGCGCCGCTCCTTTTTCTTCTCGCCGCGCCGCCTGATGGGCGCGGGTTTTGCCTCCGGGAACGGCCTGCCGTCCACGAGACCCCACCCCGCGATGCCCTCTCCGCCGTTCGGACGCACGCAGAACATCTCTTCGTCGTCGTCTTCCTCCGAGGCATCACTCTCGCTCTCTTCGGAAGAAGGTTCCTCCGCGGCGAGGTCCACCCAGTGCAACTTGCCGTACTTTCGCCGAAACTTGCTCGAAGCGCGGCTCTCCGGGTCGTCGCCGGCGGGCACGTCGTCCGTAAGGCGCTCGCCGCCGCGCAACGCGACGACGGCGCGTAGCGAGGTGCGATACGTTCGAAGCCGCGTCGTCTGAGATCGAATGGGTCCCAACTCGCCCGACGCGAGGCTGGTGGACCGCGCGTCGACGGCGGCGCCAAGCCTCCCCGCGCTCTGGTACGCCGAGTGCGCGACGTCGTCGAATCGAGACGACGCCGACGCCGAGCCCCCGCCGCCTTGAGGGGAGTAGTTCCCNGCGGAAACGAGCGCAGCGAGCGCGGCGTTTGCGCCGCGAAGCGCCTCTGCCACCGTGTCGACGGTCATCGGCGCCCCGCCCGAGGCACGCACTCCGTTGCCCGCGAACCCGTTTCGTTTCACCGTCGCGGTGACGGCGTCGAGCGTTTGGCACATCAATCTGCCCAACCGAAGCGTCGCGGCGGCGTCGCCGGCGGCGCGCTTGCTGGGGCTCCCGAGGGTCCCAGAGGCGGGCATCGGCGCGAACGCCGACGATCGCATGCCTTCGACGACTCGGCGCGCGTGTGCGGCGAGAAGGTGGAGCACCACGGCCGCGTTCGTCGCGGCCGCGGACGAAGGTACCGGGTTAGCGGTCGAAGCGAGGACTTGCGCGATATCCGCGAGCGTCGAAACCGCCGCGGAGGCGCCGTTGTGCGCAAACGCGAGGTGGTGCGCCGCTTCCAGGACACCAGCGCGCCTGGCTCGATCCACCGCGCCGACGTCGTTCGCTTCCGCTATCTTGCCGACGACGTCGTTCAGGAAGAATCGCTCCTCCTTGGTGCCTGAAAACAAGGCTCGAGCGAACCGTCGGGCGTTCCCGACCGCGCGACGGCGCGCGTCGCGCGGCGATCCGTCCGGATCGCCGCCCTCGCGTCCCCAGAGCGCGGCGGAGGCGTGCGCGGTGACCACCATCGACGCGCACGCGCCCGCGGTCTCCTCGGGCAACGCGGAGAGCACGTTCGCGGCGAGTGCCAGCGCCGGCACGGCGGCTCGAAGCGCGCCGCACTCGGTGGCGCGCGCCGTGATCCAGTGTAACAGGACCAGGCGCCCGTCGGGCCCGTCAGGATCGTCGCGAACCTCCTCCGGCGCCTCCAAGTGAAGCGCCGGCGCCGCGAGCGCGGCGGTGACTGACGCTTCGAGGGGCGGGGGCGAGGGTGCTTGCGCGGCGGCAAAACACATTTCAAAGCATCCCGCGACGACAGACGCGCGCGTGGACGCTGATGTGGATGCCCAACGCTCACCGCTCGCCGCTTCGGGCGACTCGGTCCCGGGGTTCCCCGACGGTCCCGCGGTCCCACCCGCGATGCGCTCGGCGAGTCGTCGACGCTTCTCGTCGGCGTCCTCGGTATCGGCGACGCTCGGCGCCAGACGCTCGGCGAGCTTCAGCGCCTTTCGCAAGATATCTCGAGTGACGAGCGCGCGGAGCGTGACGCTCGGATCGTGCGCGCCGGTGGAGACGCGCCCCGTCGCTTCGTCCTTCGCGAGCCCGAAAGCGACGGAGACAGCCTCCGCGGCGCTTTTCACCACGCCCGCTCGCGCGCGCGGGTCCACGCCTCGCGTCTCATCTTCGTCTTCTGAGAGCACGCTCTCGACGGCAGAAAGCCACGCACTGACGCGCACTCGCGGCGTCGAGGATGTCGCCGCGGCGTGCTGCTGCGTTTCGTCGTCTTTTCTGCGCCGCAGCTCCAAAAGATACGCCAAGCGACGCAGCAACGCATTCCGCGTCTTCGCCGCCGGATCTCCGAGGTCTATGCCGTCGACGTCGAGGCAGGACTGCAACGCGTTGGCCAGCGTCGCCATCACAGCCTCTTCCGTCGCGTTCGAGCGTCTGGTTTCCTCCGCGTCCACCGGTTCAGTCCACCGCCGGTCCCGGAGGTCAGTCTGGCCGCGCGTCACGCGCGCCTTGAACGCCTCGGGGTCGACGCGCGCCGTCAGCACCAGATCGGCGTGGAACAGCGCGGAGACCGTGTCCAGAGGCAGGCGCTCGCCGGAAGGCACGCGCGCGTGCTCCCGCACGGTGCACACGGGCGCACCCGCGTCCTCGCCGGAG
>JGI26273J51734_10000945_pt1 | contig 15531 bp, 16 predicted proteins | sample SaaInlV_125m_DNA_FD_51734 | JGI IMG/M metagenome (IMG submission 51734) | reverse complement strand
GGATGGATTAGATCTTCCATTTTGACTGATTTAGCATCTGAAATTTCTTCAGGGGTTCTTCTTCTAATAAAAACTGGTTTTCCTCTCCAAAGCACGGTTATAGTATTTCCAGGTTTAACTGAACTTACATCAACTTCTGTACTTGCTAGTGCCTTTACTGAGGCATCTGGATTCATTTGGTCAACTAATGGCCAAACAACTGCGGCCACGCCTACTGCTCCCACAGCATATGAGGCGGTAAATAAAAAATCTCGTCTTTCTGGTTTTTTATCTGACATATGAATTAGTTGTTTATATTGTCTATTATTGATTTAAAAATACTTAATATACGAATTCATATAATATAAAATAATAATTTTACTACTGAAAGAATGACACAGAATTCAACAATTCTAAGACCTAAAATTGCACTTTATGAGCCAGATATACCTCAGAATACAGCNGCAATAATNAGAACATGCGCTTGTTTAGGCGCTAAACTTGAAATTATTGAACCATGTGGTTTTCATCTGAGTGACAAACGTTTTAAAAGAGTAGTGATGGATTACATGGATTGGGATAAAATTGATTTATATCAAAGTTCAAAACATTTCTTTGAGGCAAAAAAGAATCAAAGAATTATTTTAATGACAACTAAAGCATCGATATCTTATACAAAGTTTAATTTCAAAAAAAATGATACGATATTGTTTGGTCGAGAAAGTGCTGGTGTTCCTGAAAATATTCATCAATCTATAAATGATCGTTTGAAGATACCAATGAAAGAAAATGTCAGATCACTTAATATTGCATCCTCGGTTGCAGTTGTTTTAGCAGAAAGTTTAAGACAAACAGGGTTAATATAAAATGGATAATGAAATAAAAAAAGACATTACTAGTAATTGGTTTAAGCTTTTACAAAATGCTATTTGTGATGACATCGTTAAATTAGAAAAAAATAAAATAAAATTTAAATCAAGCTCATGGCAAAGAAGCAAAAAAAAAGATGAGGGTGGAGGTGAATATAGAATTATTAAAAATGGAAAAATTTTTGAAAAAGTGGGTGTAAATTTTTCAAAAGTTTATGGAAAATTTCCAAAAAAATTTCAAAAAAATATTCCTGGCGCAAGTAAAGATCCAAGATTTTGGGCGTCTGGAATTTCGATAGTAATGCATATGCAAAATCCTCACATTCCAGCTATGCATTTCAACACTAGATATATATGCACAACTCAAAATTGGTTTGGTGGTGGTATGGATGTAACTCCTACCATTAAAGATGAAAAGGAAAAAAATACATTTCATCAATCGTTAAAAAAAATGTGTAATCGTCACAATAAATATTATTATGAAAAATACAAAAAATGGTGTGATGAATATTTCTTCTTGCCTCATAGGAATGAAGCGAGAGGAATAGGTGGAATTTTTTTTGATTATAAAAAAAACAATTTTGAAAAAGACTTTAAATTTGTAAGAGATGTTGGTGTTACGTTTCAAATGATATTTAATGAGATTATAGAAAAAAAAATTAAAAAAAAATGGACTTTAAAAGATAAAGAGATGCAGTATATTAAGAGAGGTAGATACGCTGAATTTAACTTATTGTATGATAGAGGAACTAAATTTGGATTACAAACAGGTGGAAACGTAGAGGGTATATTAATGTCGTTACCTCCAATCGCTAAATGGAAATAATAAATGGATAAAGAACCGATAACATTGAATGGATTAAATAAACTAAAAGAAGAATTAGTTTTTTTAAAAGAAAAAAAAAGACCTGAAATTGTAGCTGCAATTGCGGAAGCAAGATCGCATGGGGATCTAAAAGAAAATGCTGAATATCACGCTGCTAAAGAGGAGCAATCTCACAGTGAGGGAAGAATAACAGAAATAAATGATATTATTGCGAGAGCAAATGTCATCGATGTTACAGTGTTAAGTAATGATGGAAAGGTGATCTTTGGTTCTACTGTATTTTTAGAAAACCTAGATAATGGTGAAAAAATTAACTATAAAATTGTTGGAAAAGACGAGGCTAATTTAAAACAAAAGCTAATTTTTTTCCAATCACCAATAGGCAAAGGTTTAATTGGAAAAAACAAAAATGATTTAGTGGAAATCATAACTCCTGCTGGAGTTAAAAATTTTGAAATAAAAGACGTAAAATATATTTAACTTTTAATAATTTTTTGAATTTGTTTTTCTGAAATTTGAAAACTATTTTGAACCCATTTTTCCTCAATCAATTTAAGCTTACTACCTAATATCTTCCCTTCAGGGATATTATATTTAGTCATTATCATGTTTGCGCCTACTGGAAAGGAAGGTNGGATTTTATTTTTATAAATTTCTATTAATTTTAATAATTTTTTTTCAACTTTAATAGATGTGAATAATGCAAAGTTAATAATATCAAGTACAGTTTGTTTACCATTATAATAAAAAATCTTATTAAAATTCTTTTCATTAAAATTTTTGATGTCCGCAACATCTTTATAAAAAAAATCAATTGATTTTAATCTTTTTTGATCTTTTTTAGATANGTTGAATTTATAAATAGAATAATCAGTATTGTCACTTCCATCAACTATCATTAAAGACAATAAAAAAATAAAATCAACTTTAGACAGATTGTCTTGGGCATAAGAATTTAATTTCTTAAAATTATCTAGGTTTTTTAATTGAGGGAAAATCATTTTTATGATCTCTAAACAAATATCATCTTTAAATATTTTCANGAATGCGCTTGATCTCGTTAATTTTTTAAATTCATCTAACAATCTTTCTGATGATAATTTTGAAACACCATCAATATTTATTTTTATAATCTTAATTATTTTTGGATCATGACTTTGATTTGAATAATTTATAAAAAATCGCACATACCTAAGAATACGTAAATAATCCTCTTTTATTCTATTTTCAGCATCTCCTATAAACTTAATGTTACCATTCTCAAGATCCTTTTTACCATCATATGGATCAAACAAATTTCCATCTTTGTCTGAGTAAATTGAGTTTATAGAAAAATCTCTTCTAGCCGCATCTTCTTTCCAATCCAAAGAGAATTCTACTTTTGCATGCCTCCCATCTGTAGAAACATCTTTTCTCAAAGAAGTAATTTCATATTTATTTTTGTCAATTATTGCTGTGATAGTTCCATGGTCAATACCTGTTTCATAATAATTAATTTCTTTTTTTTTTAGAGCATCGCAAACTTCGCTTGGTTTCAAATTTGTAGCTAAATCAATATCATCAACTATTTGTTTTTTTATAATCTTCCTTACACAACCTCCAACGTATCTCACCTCACTATTATCAGCATAAGCGTTAAGTGCTTCAAAGATCTTATTGGCAGGTGTTTGATTTGTTAAATTAAATAGGTTTTGACTTATATAATCAAGATTTCGAGATCTAAAAAAAATTTTATCTAAAAAGTTATTCATATATGGCTGGGGCGCTAGGATTCGAACCTAGGATGCCGGTACCAAAAACCAGTGCCTTACCACTTGGCTACGCCCCAATCTTGCTTTCATATAGCACAAAAAAATAAAATTTATATAGTTTTTGATGTATTNCACCAAAAATTTTTAAATTTTCTTTTAAATCTAAGTTTTGCTAATTCACAATCTTGTTTTTTTTGATAATACGCAATTATAACTGATCCAGATCCTGTCATTCTTACAAATAAAGGTTGATTTAAATTTTCTAAATAAGATTTTAAAATTTTAAGTTTTGGGTATTTTGTGAATGCAATTTTTTCAAGATCATTTTCATATTTTAATAAAGATTTTAAATTCATCATATCTTTTTTAGGATTATTTAATTTAGGTTTACTAAATTTTTTTACTTCTGAATAAATTTTTTTTGTAGAACATCCAAAATTTGGTTGAACAAGTAAGATATTAAAATTTGAAGTTTTTAAAAATTTCTTAATAACACCATTTGATGATAAAATTGTACTCTTAGGATTGATACCTAAAATTACATCAGAACCAATTAGTTTTGTAATTTGTAAAACTTTTTTTTGGCTAATCTTGATAAAATTTTTTTTAATCAAAAAATTTAGAACTGTAGCAGCATTCATGGATCCTCCTCCAAGACCAGCTTCCTGTGGAATATTTTTTTTTATCTTAATTTGAAATTTTTTATTATCTAATATTTTTTTTTCTTCTAAAATTTTAAATAATTTATTTACTGTATTATCTTTTTTAATATTTTTAGAGAAATTNCCATTNAAAAAAATCTTATGTTTGTTGCTTTTAATTTTTTTTATNGAGATTGTATCATGTAATTCTATAAACTTAACTANACTCTCAATTTTGTGAAGATTAGTTANCTTACCAGTAACATGTAAAGCTAAATTGATCTTAGCAAATGATTTTACTTCATTAGTTTTCATTAAGAATTATTGATACCTTCTGTGATTTTGATATTTATCTTTTTTTTAATGTCTTCATCTACATCCTCTAATTTTAAAACATAATTCCAAAAGTATCTGGCCTGAATATTCCTATTTAATTTCCATAAAATATCGCCATAATGATCATTAACAGTTGGATCGTCTGGCATTAATTCAACGGCTTTTTTAATATATTTTTCTGCTTCAGTATAATTATCTATCAAATAATATGCCCACCCTATTGAGTCTGTAATATAAGGATCATTACTTCTTAAAGCATATGCTTTTTCTAACATTTTCATAGCTTCATCAATTTTATAATCACGCTCTAACCATGAATAGGCTAAATAATTTAAAACATAAGCGTCATCTGGATTAATTCGTAATGAATATTTTAAATCTTTATCTGCTTTTTGATAATTGCCTAATCGTTCATAACTTCCACCTCTTCTATAAAGAAGATCAGATTTAATTTCCGAATTATCATCTAGAGATGAGATGATTTCAGTATAATATTCAATTGCTTTTTCATAATTTTTTGAATTTTTATAAAAATTTGCAATATCAAAAATCATCTTAATATTTGGGTTTTTAATTTTACTGAATTTTGAACTTAAATAATCTATTCCCTCATCATAACCCTTATTTTGAATAATTATTTGAGCTTCTTTTTTAAGTCTAAACCAATAATAAAATTTATATTTCTTATCAAAATTATTTAATATTTTTTTTGCCTTGTCATATTCACCATTTAAATAAAAATTTTCAGCCACAAGTGTTGAATTCAAAATGAATTTTGGATTTAAATAATGTGATAGATTTAAATAGAAATTAGATTTTTCAATATCATCTTGGGATGAGTATAGGTTGGAAATCAAAAATAAAAACTCACTTACAATATCGTTATGATTATCGCATGAAAAAATTTTGCTAAATTCTTTAAATTTTTTATTTTCTACCCAGCTTTTACTTTGAGACAAGAGAAGTGTAGAATTTATATATTTAAGCTTCCCAGAAACTGCCTTGGCTTCCTCAATTTGATCATTTTCAATTAAATAATTTATATAAAAAAATATATATCTTGAATAATCTCCATCAGGATTATTTATTAAGTTTAAAAAAGAAGATCTAGTATTCTCCTTTTTAAGATAACATCTTTGAAATGCTTGATTAATAATTGAGATATTGCCAAAATTTTTTTTGTTAAATAAAGTTTTTTTATTTTTAAAAGTATAAAAATATTGTCTTAATGTTTCAAATATTACAGTATTGAATCTATTTTCATTTTGAAATTTCAAACTTAAATTTAAATATTTCTCTGCTTGTTCGATATTATTCTTTTTTAAACTATCAGCTATTAAAAGCAGGTAAGCCTCAAAAAAATCTAAATTTTCATTGCTATTACTATTTTTGATTACATTAATAGCCTGCGCAACTTTATTTTCTAAGACCAAGGAAAAAGTATATCGTTTTAAATATACATCATGCTTATTCAAAAGCACCTTGGACGCATTAAAAAATTTTAATGCATCAGAATTATCCATATTTTCAAACGCAATAATTCCTGAAAAATAATTTGATAAATCTCTTGAATTAAATTCGTTAAAACTAGCACTTTTAGAATATAGAGGGGTCTGATAGGATAATATAAAAACAACAATTATTTTTATTAGTTTGTTTAACATTAAATCATTCTATGACTAAAAAAGTGATAAATCAAAAAGGCAAATTAGACGATCAGTTAATAGATACTATCGAACCAAACTTTGTATTTAAAGATAAGCCAATTAATAGATTTAATATTATTGAAAATAACAACNATTATAACCAAGCAAATAAAAGTGAGCTCCTAGAGAAATTAAAAAAACAAATTAATTCAATCGAAAATTGTAATTTAAAGGATAATTCTCAGAATATCGTGCTTGGAGATGGAAATATAAATAGCCCAATTATGTTAATTGGTGAAGCTCCTGGAGCTGAGGAGGATAAAACTATTACAACATTTCAAGGTGATGTTGGAAAATTATTAGATAAAATGCTGCTAGCAATAGAAATCAAAAGACAAAATATTTATTGCAGTTATGCAATTAATTTTAGACCTCCTGAAGATCGGAAACCAACCTCACAAGAAATTAAGAGATACTCTGTTTTTTTAAAAGAACATATTTCAATTATTAATCCAAAAATTATCATTTTAATGGGAAGCTCAGCAATGGAAGCAGTGACAGGAATTAATACCAAAATATCATCTGAAAGAGGAAAATGGAAAGAAGTAATATTAAAAAACACAACCTACCCACTGATGATTTCATTTAATCCATCTTACTTAATTAGATTTCCAGAAAATAAGAAATATTCATGGGAAGACTTAAAAAAAATTAAAAAAAAAATCACTGAAATGAAGATAGTTATTTAAGTTAATATGATTGAATTACATAAAAGATATATTTCTTGGTGGGCAAAAAAACTTAAAATTTCTAATTACTACCTTATATGGATTTCCTTTATAAAGGGAGTTTTGATTGGACTATTAATTTACCACTTCATAATAATTTAAATGAAAATTGTAGCTGGTGTTGACGAGGTAGGAAGAGGAAGTCTAATAGGACCAGTTTACGCAGCAGCAGTAATTTTAAATAAAAATATTGATAAAAAATTATTAAAAGATTCCAAAACTATTAATAAAGATAAAAGAGAATTGTTATCAAGTTATATTAAAAAAAATTCTATTTGGTCAGTTGGCAAAGCATCTGTTAAAGAAATAGATAAAATCAATATATTGCAAGCAAGTTTACTTGCAATGAAAAGAGCCATAAAAAAACTTAAAAAAAAACCTTCTCATGTTTTAATTGATGGCAATAAAATACCTGATTTAAAAAATTATAGTTTAAAAGCTATAATTAAAGGTGATCAAAAAATAGCTTCTATCTCTGCGGCATCAATTGTTGCTAAAGTTGCTAGAGATAAATTCATAACTACATTGGCTAAGAAAAACATAGGATATAGTTGGGATCAAAATTTTGGATATGGAACAAAGCAACATTTAAAAGCTATTAAAAAAATTGGTATCAACAAGCATCATAGAAAAACATTCTCTCCCATATCTAAATTCAAGATACACAATATCTAGTTATCTATCTTTTAGTTAACACAAATCGAATCTAAATAATTCAATCTCAGGTTGACCCAAGAATCCTTTTAGAGTCTAATTATTTTATACAAATGAAAACTNATTTTNAAAATCAAATTATTAATGGAGATAGTCTTGAGGAATTAAAAAAAATTCCAAGCGAGACTTTTGATTTAGTTTTTGCAGACCCTCCATATAATTTACAATTAAAAGGTGAGCTTACTAGACCAGATAGATCTAAGGTAAATGCGGTAAATGATAAATGGGATCAATTTAAAAATTTCAAAAAATATGATGATTTTACATACGCATGGTTAGCTGAGTGTAAAAGAATTTTAAAAAAAGATGGAGCCATCTGGGTCATAGGTAGTTATCACAATATTTTTAGGGTGGGAACTGCAATTCAAAATTTAGGATTTTGGATTTTAAATGATGTTATTTGGAATAAGAATAACCCAATGCCTAATTTTCGAGGAACACGATTTACGAATGCTCATGAAACTTTAATTTGGGCCTCAAAGAGTGAAAAATCCAAATATACTTTTAATTATCAATCATTAAAATGTTTAAATGATGATCTACAAATGAGGTCTAATTGGAATTTACCAATTTGCAATGGCTCTGAAAGACTCAAAAAAAATGGTAAAAAAGTACATTCAACACAAAAACCAGAGTCTCTACTACACAGAGTTTTATTAGCNTCATCAAATAAAGATGACATGATTTTAGATCCATTTTTAGGTTCTGGAACTACAGCAACTGTAGCAAAAAAATTAGGTAGAAATTATTTTGGTATAGAGAAAGAAAAAAGTTATTTTAAAGCAGCAGAACAAAGATTAAAAAACACAAAGCCAATAGAGGATGAGTTACTCGATACGCTTAAGAATAACAGATCCAAACCACGAATTCCATTTGGCTCTTTAGTGGAACTTGGAATAATCAAGCCAGGTACTAACATTTTTGACAATAAGAAAAAAATCTCTGCAAGAATTATGGCTGATGGCAGCATTAAGCATGATCAAACTGANGGATCTATTCATAAAGTTGCAGCAACTATCCTNGGTGCTGAGAGTTGTAATGGTTGGACTTATTGGCATTGTGATATTAATGGAAGAACACATCCAATTGATTATTTAAGACAAAGATTAATTGCTAAAAATTAATTTTTATAAATTTTACCCAAATAACTTGCTAGAAAAAATTTATTTTTTGTTAAAAATTTTAAAATAATATTTCTAAAAAAGATAATTATTGGATTTGATAAATGAAAGGCGAAATGATTAAGCTTTGATCTATTATTTATCATTCTAACTTTTACAACTCTGTTATTNTAAAATTCATTTTTATTATTTTCAATATCATTAAATAATTCATAACCACTCTCAATAGATTGAGAGGCTCCTTGAGCAAATGAAGGTGGAAAGGCAAAGAAAGCATCTCCAATTAATGAGATATTTGCGCCTGTTTTAAGGTAGCCTTTGCTGACAAAAACTGGGAAACANTTGATGTTATTTAGATTATCTAAAATATTTGAAGAAGTTTGATTTTGTAATTTAGATTTTATATCTTGAATAAAACTATTTTCTTTAAAAAGACCATAATTATCTAACTCATTTGTTGTTAATTTATAATTTAAAACTCCAATGTAATTAAAAGATTCATTGTTGTTGTTTACAGGGTAAATTACATAATGAAAATTTTGACCCATAAACAAAGAAATATTTTTTTTATTTAAATTGTTTAGTTGTTTTCTTGAAATACTACCTCTTACTGCAATAGAATTATTATAAGTAGGTTTTATTTCATTGTTAGAGATTAACAACTTACCTTTAGAAAATACACCATCAGAAATAATAAGATGATCACAAATTACTTTGGCGCNTTCATTAAAAGTTAAAATTATTTGATTATCGTTTTTTTCAATTTTTTGAATATTATGNTCATACTTAATTATATTTTCTTTTAACCTACCTTTTAAAAATTCNACTAATTTAGACCTTTTTAGGGTTGTGTACTTACAATTTTCAGAATTAAACTCTGAAATATTTAGATCACAAATTTTTTTATGATTAAGATCGTAAAAATCAATTTTTTCAGGGTTAAATTTATCTTTATTTTCTAAATCATTAAATCCAATTTTATTNAGAAGCTTGATGCTATTTGTAGATAGCTGTATTCCATACCCTTCATCTAGTTCTATAGAACTATTTTTTTCATAAATTATCACTTGGTAATCAGGATTTTCTCTAAATAAATTCGCAATAAATAAACCTGAAATACCNGCTCCTATTATTGCAATTTTTTTCATCAATGGTTTTCCAAATAAGAAACAATTTTTTTTGTGAATGTTGGAAGTGTACATTTTTCTAATTGTTTTGGATCAATCCAATAAGAAAAAGGTACTGNTTTGTCTATCTTATTATTTTCAATTTTAATATTCATATTCATATTAGACATTTTAAAATTTAAATTATGTTCAAAGTTCTTTGGTTTAATTATTTCTTGCATTGGAAAAATATTCAAATTTTTCAGAAAATTAAAATTTTTATTTTTAACTAATAAATATTTATTACCTTTTTTATAAACCTTAAGTATATAATATTTTTCTTTGTTAACTTTTTTAAATTTAGTCAAAACAAAATCTTTTTTTTTAAAAGATTTGCATTTTCCTAAAACAGGACATTTTTCACAATAAGGATTGATTGGCTTACATATTAGNGCTCCTAATTCCATCAATGCTTGAGCATAATCGCTAGATCTTAAAGATGTGCCAAATATTTTTTTCTGCTTAACCAAATTATCCTTTTGAATTTGATTTTCATTTTTTAAGTATAGGTATCTTTTTAAAACTCTTTCAATATTACCATCTAAAGGAATAATAGGTTTATCAAATGCAATAGCCATAATGGCACTTGCAGTATAATCTCCAATTCCAGGAAGTGACTTAAGGTCTAAAAGATTATCGGGTAAATTTTTATTAAAATCTTTAATAACAATTTGAGCAGTTTTTTTTAAATTTTTGACTCTAGAATAATAGCCCAACCCCTCCCAAAGCTTAATTAATTTTTGATCATTAAAATTAGCAAGTGCTTCTAAATTTGGAATGTGATTTATAAATCTATTAAAATAAGGTATCACAGTTGCAACTTGCGTCTGTTGCAACATAAATTCGCTAACCAACGTGTAATATTGCTTTTTTTTGGAGGAAGTTTTTTTTCTCCAAGGTAATGTTCTTTTGTGAATATCATACCAATTAAGAATTTTATTTGTTATTATTAATTCTTTCATATGCAATTTAAAGATAATACTAAGCAGAGAAATAAAACCATTCAAGGTTTAAGATCATTTAAAGACACTTTGCCAAAGAATGTAAAAAAAATTATAAATAAAAAAGGACATATTTATTCTGAAACTTTAAATAACTGGAAATATATAGTTGGTGGGGATTTATTTAAAGTTTGTTACCCAAAAACATTTAAAAATTCTAATAAGTTTGGTGTTAGCACTTTACTCATAATGGTTAAAAGGGGCCATGAAGTTGATATGGAATATTCAAAAAAAGACATAATGGATAAGATGAATAGCTTTTTTGGTTATGGGGTGGTTGAAAAACTTAAATTTATAAGTTTTGATGATCAGCACAAAAATTTTACTAAATCTGAAATTAAACAAGAAAATGTCGCAATTGATAAATACCAAGATAAAATCAATAATGTAAAAAATAATAAAATAAAAAAATCACTTATCGAATTAACAAAGGTCTTTAAAAAAAAATGAAAAAAATTTTAGCTTTTACTCTTATATTTTTCAGCACTATCTCAAGTATTAATGCAGGGGAAATAAAAAGAATATTTGTTGGTAATAAAGATGCAAAAATAACTATAATCGCATTTGAATCTTTAACTTGTAGCCACTGTGCAAGTTTTCACAAAGATGTATTTCCTGAATTAAAAAAAGAATACCTAGATACAGGTATAGCTAAAATTGAATTTAGACATTTTCCATTAGATGCCGCAGCCTTCAATGCCTCTAAAGTTTCACAATGTAAAAATGATGGTGATTCGACAATTTTGAATAGTCTATATGCCAACCAACAAAAATGGGTAAAGGGTANTTCGGTAGAAGAGGCAAATGAAAATCTTCGAAAATTTCTGACTAGCGAAGGCTTTGATATAAATTTTGATAAATGCATAAATAACGGAGAAATAGAAGACTTTGTTTTAAATGACCGAATAGATGGAGCTAAAAACTTTAAAGTAAATTCTACTCCTACGATAGTCATAAATAACAAAAAATTTGAAAAAACTCTAAATTATAAAAATATAAAAAAAGCTCTAGAAAAACTGATATAAGTTAATGTATGGAGTTTAAAAAAATCCAATTAAATGGATTTAAATCTTTTGCAGATAAAACCAATTTTTTAATTGAAGAAGGTCTTACAGGAATTGTAGGTCCTAACGGATGTGGAAAATCTAATATTGTAGAATCTTTGAGATGGGTAATGGGAGAAACATCTGCAAAAAGTATGCGTGGATCTGGAATGGAAGATGTAATATTTAATGGCACTTCTAATAAAGCTTCAAAAAATATTGCAGAAGTCTCNATTAATGTAGAAAACAAAAATAACGAAGGACCTGTTCAATATCGCGATNTGGATCAAATAAGTGTCAGAAGAAAAATAGAAAAAGATAAAGGTTCTAAATTTTATATTAATGACAAAGAAGTAAGAGCAAGGGATGCTCAAATGTTTTTTGCAGATTTATCAACTGGCGCTCACTCACCTTCCATGATTAGTCAAGGACGTATCGGAGCTTTAGTTACTGCGAAACCAACTGATCGAAGAGCTATTTTAGAAGAGGCAGCAGGAATTTCTGGGTTACATGTTCGAAGACATGAAGCCGAACTAAGATTGGGGGCTGCAGAAAACAATCTTAAAAGAGCAGATGAATTACGAAGACAACAAGAAAAACAGTTAGCNAACCTTCAAAAACAAGCAGAGGAAGCTACGAAATATAAATTAATTTCTGAAGAAATTAAAAAGATTGAAGCTGGGTTATATTACTTAAAACTATTAGAAATTGATAAAGAGATAAAAATTGAAAATGAGATTAATAATGAAGCTGGAGGAGAAGTAGAAGGATTTAACAATAAAATAACTGAGCTAGAAAATTTAATTAAAACAGCAACAGAAAAAGTATCTCCTCTAAGAGAAAAAAATATTGAAAATTTGTCTAGAATACAAAGGCTGAATCTTGAACTACAAAATTTAGACGAAGAAAATACTAGAATACAAGATGAAATAGAGTCTATCAATAAATCAATAATAACTCTCGATGAAGATATAAATAGAGAAAGAGGAATAATTATAGACGCAAATTCAAATGAAAAAAGACTTAAAGAGGAAAAAGCAGATTTAATAGAAATAGATTCTAAATATTTTGAAACTGAAAAACTCTCTAACGAAGATTTAGAAAGTGCGAAAAAAGAACTTAAAAAAGAACAGGAGTCTGTAGACGAAGTTGTAAATAATATTGCTGAAGGAGCGGTTAATATAAGTATAGGTCCAATTACAAACGTTCAAAACTCAATTAAAAGAGCTAAAGAATTGATTGATAGTAATGAAATTAATCAAGCAGTTACATTGCTAGACAGATGCAATATTGAGCTTGATAGTTTTTTAAATGATTTAAAAAATGAGAAAAGNAGACAAGAACTATTAAGTGTAAATGAGAAATCTAAAAATATTAAACAACTTCAAGAAAAATATGCTGATGCTTACAGTAAAAATCAATCAATCAAAAATGAGTCAATTAAACGTAATGAGAGAATAAAAACTATTGAAACTGAAATTGAAAGTTGGAAAAATTTGTTATCAAATTCAGAAAAAATGGTTGCTGAATTAATTGAACGAAAAAATAAACTTTCAGCTCAATTAAAAGAGCTTGATAATCAACCTAGAGTTCAAGCAGAAAGAAAAGGACAAATTTCTGAGAATTTAAGAATTTCTGATAAAGAAAAAATTGATAACGATGTAATTATTGAAGAGACTGACAATAGAATAGAAACGTTAAGAAATGAGTTAAATGAAATTCAAGAACAATCTATTCAAATTAGAGAAAGAAAAGCAAGTTCAGGTGCAACAATAGAGGGTCTCCAAAAAAGAAAAAATGATTTATTGGATAGAATAAATTCTGAATTAAATTTATCTGAAGATAATATTTTAGAAAATTCTAATCTATTTGGTGCTGAAGAATTGCCAGAGGCTATTGATCAAGAAGATACTTTAGACAAAAAAAAGCAGGAAAGAGAAAGTTTGGGATCTGTTAATTTAAAAGCTGATGAAGAAACTAGTAAATATGAAGATGAAATTAAAAAAATGGAAAAAGATCGTTCAGACTTAGTGACGGCAATAATGAAATTAAAAGATAGCATCAATGAACTAAATCAAAAAGGAAGAGAAAGATTAATTGAGGCTTTTGAAAAAGTTAATAGAAAGTTTAACGAAGTTTATACAAAACTTTTTAATGGTGGAAATGCTAAATTAGAATTAGTTGATTCGGATGACCCGTTAGAAGCAGGATTAGAGATGCTAGTCAGTCCTCCAGGAAAAAGACTTCAATCAATAACATTACTTTCTGGTGGTGAACAAGCACTAACTGCTCTGTCCCTAATTTTTGCGGTTTTTTTAACTAATCCATCTCCTATTTGTGTATTAGATGAAGTTGATGCTCCCCTTGATGATGCAAATGTTACAAGATTTTGTAATTTNCTTGAGGAACTAATTAAAATTACAAATACAAAATTTATTATTGTAACTCACCATGCTCTAACGATGTCTAAAATGAACAGACTTTATGGAGTAACAATGCCAGAAAAAGGTATTAGTCAGCTAGTAGCTGTTGATTTACAAAAAGCAGAGNGTATGGTTGCCTAAACTATACAAATGTCAAAAGATCCGTTTAAAACTCGCCTAGAGATTGCAAAAAGCAAGATTTCAAAGAAAAATTTGTATAATAAAAAGGATAATCCATCCTCTATTGGAACAGCCTTTAAATTAAGCACAGAATTAGTTTCTGCTGTGGCTGTAGGGACAATTATTGGGTTTATTTTTGATAAGACCTTTGATACTAAGCCCTGGTTTATATTAATATTTTTTTTTGTAGGTGTAGTTGCTGGTATAACCAACGTAATTAGATCTGCAAAAAATATGCAAAAATAGATAAAATTTTATGGCATCAAATCCAATGACCCAATTCAATGTGCACAGAATTGGACCAGACATCAAAATAGGCACTTTCGATATCTCATTTACAAATGCAAGCTTGTTTATGATCATTAGTTCAGTAGCAATATTAATAATTTTTAATCTTGGATCAAAAAAAAATTCATTAATTCCAAATAAAATTCAACTTTTGGCAGAGCTCAGTTATACTTTTGTCTCAAAAATGATTAGCGATACTGCTGGTCTTAAAGCAAAACCCTATTTTGCTTTTATATTTTCACTTTTTATGTTTGTGCTGTTTTGCAATATGTTTGGGATGATACCTTATACCTTTACTGTCACTAGTCATATCATTGTAACATTTGTTTTAGCTTCATTTATTTTTATTGGTGTAACTATTATTGGATTTATGAAACATGGTTTTGGATATCTAAAATTATTTGTACCAAGTGGGGTCCCCGCGGTACTGCTTCCACTGATTGTAGTTATAGAAATAATTTCTTATTTAAGTAGACCAATTAGTTTATCAGTTAGATTATTTGCTAACATGATGGCAGGTCACACAATGATGAAAGTTTTCGGAGGCTTTGTAATAAGTCTTGGAATAGTAGGTGGATGGCTTCCACTGAGTTTTTCAGTTGCATTAACAGGCTTAGAGATCTTAGTTGCTTTTCTTCAAGCTTATGTTTTTGCAATTTTAACCTGCATCTATTTAAACGATGCATTAAATTTACACCATTAATTAACATAGGAGGATATAATGGAATTAGAAGCAGCAAAAATGATCGGAGCAGGTTT
>JGI26273J51734_10000937_pt1 | contig 15607 bp, 3 predicted proteins | sample SaaInlV_125m_DNA_FD_51734 | JGI IMG/M metagenome (IMG submission 51734) | reverse complement strand
CGTCGCGCGTCCGCGAAACGCGCCGGGCGCGCCGCGATCGAGTCCGCGCGCGCCGAGTCCGCGCGGCGGCGGNAGCATGGCGCCGCCGTCGTCGCGCGTCGGCGTGCGCGGACGCGCGACGACGCGTCGCGTCAACGGCTCGGGCGGACGAGGACTGCTACATAGCGTCATTGTAGGCATTCTACGACCTCAGCGTTCATATTAGGACGGTGCGTGTACCTATTTACCGGACGAGGACTGCGTCGTATCGGTAAACAGTGCGAGCGACTGACGCTTCAGTCGCGGTCGCGCGACGGACCCGTCGTCGCGCCGCGGCGCGCGCGACGGACCGCGCGCGAGGCGTCGTCCGTCGCTCGACGTCCGCGCGGCGTTCGCGCGCGCGATCGAGGCGCGCGCGCGTCGCGACGGACGACGATGGTGTTCGAGCGGTTGTTGGCGGACCAACTGAACGCGAGGCTCGGGCGCGTGCTCGAGGGCGTCGATCGCGACGACGTGCGCGTGGGCGTGCTGAACGGAGACGTGCGGATACGGCGGGTGCGGGTGCGGGCGTCGGCGCTGACGAAGATATTGGACGAGCCGAGCGCGCGGGTGCGGTGCGGATTCGTGGACGAGCTGCGCGTGCGCGTGCCGTGGAGGAACTTGGGGAAGGAGGCGGTGCGAGTGACGTTTCACGGGGTGTACGTCGTGGGGGAGATCGATGTGAACGGAGACGACGAGGCGCGGGAGAGCGAGGAGGAGCGGAGGGAGAGACAGCGGGTGAAGGCGTTGAGGACGGCGCGCAGGGCGGCGGACGCGGCGGAGCGGGCGTGGTTGAAGTGGAATCCGGCGGTGAACGCGGAGGCTTTGGAGGCGGAGGACGGCAGGGAGAGCGCGCAGGATGGGGTGAGGAAGAGGAGCGCGATCGCTGGGCTCATCGACGTCGCCCTGGCGAACGTTCTGATTGAAATTTCAAACGTGCACGTCAGAATCGAGGGCGAGTACGGAGCGGGCGTTCCGTGGGGAATGGGACTCGTGCTCGAACGCGTGTCGCTGACGACCGTTGGAGAAGATTTCGAAAATGCCTTCAAAGTCGGCGGTTTCGCCGATAGTTTACGAAAGATGATTGCGTTAGAGCGCGTCGGCGTGTACGCCGATTTCAATTCGCCGTCAGTCGCGTCAGAGACGCCGGGCGGTTGGCGAGGCATCCGCGAAGACGAATTCGTGCGGAAAATGTCCGCGGTCTTCAATACCGAGGTTGGCGAGCGCATGAAAGAAGGCACCAGCGGCGATCTCGTGATACCGCAATCGTACGTATTCGGACCGTTACGAGGAACGGCGACATACGCGAGAAGAGGTCACGCCGAGGACACCAACACGCCGTTGCATCAATTACGGATGGATATAAATTCTATTCAAATCAGCATCAAGTCAACGCAGCTTAAGGTGTTTTACAGCATGTACTCCAATTTACGCACCAGTCGCGTGCGGTACACGTATGCGCATATACGCCCAAGGGTCGGCGTCAAAGGAAATGCGCGTTTATGGTGGCGTTTCGCGGGCGCCGGCGTTCAGATGCACGTCGACGAAATACGTAAACGGCGTGGATTGGACTTTAAATCTAGTGTTAGCGCTATGGTGCGCATAACTGAGGCTCGCCAGCGTTATATTCCTTTATACGTCAAGCATTTGCGCTCTGCACCGCCACCTCCAGAGTGTCTAATCGCCGAACGCGCCGAGCGACGCAATAAGCTTTGGCCACCTAAACTGAAGATTGGGATGTCGACAGAAATTGATGAAATCGAAGAAGGTATTCCCCTGCAGAGTATTATTACTTTCCGAACGCTGGCGCACGTAGAATACCGGGAGTCTGGCGGGGTGAAAGCGGCGGTAGCGAGAGAACGAGCGGCTCGCTTTGGCAAACGTCGCGTCGTCAGAGCAGTCGTCGGTCTCGCGGGCGGTGGTGCGAAGAACACGGCAAAGGTATTGAAAGGGCTGTCGGCGCCGATTCGTGGTCTTGCTCGAGCAGTTAACAAACGCGACTCGACAGCATTATTAGTCGAGAGGCAAAAGCGTTTGCGAAAGTCGCAACCGGAAGAAGATGATGATTCAAACTGGCGAGAAAGTCTAGAGAATNCGGTGCAATTGAGCCAGCGAATGGTGGCTCTAGAAGAAGAAGCCGTGCACTCTTCGGTTGAGCTATCCGGAGTGGTGAATGTTGAAAAAGTATTAGTTTGCATGGTTGATGACGAGGTTGACAATCCAATCGGTGAGCAGGAGATTTTTAGAATAGGTGTCCATGAAGTCAGTTTGGGAACGCTGCGAGGTTCTGGACGACGAGAACAACGCGTTTCTATCCGCCGATTGGCGATCGTAAGCCCGGAAGGGACACTACTCGATTCCAGTAAGACCACTGATAATGAAGAGAGAGCGACCTCTCTCGATTGTTCACAAGTTGCGTTATGGGACAAGGCGTCCGAGTGTAACGCGGTGCAATTGCAAATAGTCAAAGGCGATGTCGAGACAGAAGAAGATATCTTCATAAAGTTTCAGATGAGGCAGTCGATCGTGCACTTATTGCGAGAGCCGTTAGACAGAGTGGCGCGAGTGGCTGTGCGACACAAAGTGACGACGNCATATCTCGNATCTTTCATTTACGACGATGAAGCGAAACAGCGCAATCACACACACTCCATCGAAAAGCAGGCAGATGAGTTCAAAATCAGACCAAGAGTGCGATTAGACGCGCGAGTTCACGGTCCCGTGATTATTTTGGATGGCGACGGCGTAAACTTACGCATAGACCTTGGTACAACGGTAATTGAGTCTATGACGCCAGTTTCAGCTGGNATCGAGAGCTCACTAGCAAAAGAACACAATGTTTTCTCATTTCAATGCACAGGATTCCAAGTCGGATTTATCGACGATGAATGGGATACGAATTCGAACCGACCTGTGGAAGATGAACAGATAATACTTCCGCTGTTGAGTGCACCGTCGTCAAACACCGTCGTGATTCAAAATTTGAATGCCGCATCCGATGCGCCGAATCTCAAGGTGCACTCAAAGTTCAGCGCCATTGATATTTCGGTTTCTCCTGTGCGAGTGTTTAAGATCCGTTCTTTGGTCAAGGCATTGAAGCCAACAACGTCCATAAGTGAGGAACACGTCGCCGCGGTTGTCACCGAAAACGAGGTCCGAGTGCTGCTGCTGCAATTGGATGAAAGCGGCGAAGTGTGTTGGATACCGGCGACGATGTCGTTGCAAAACAATAGTTCTATGGATATTAGAACGATTAATGGGCTCAAAAGTCGAACAATTCACATCAACCTCATGGAAAGCAACGGGGCGAGCAAATTGCGAAGTGACATTTGCGCGAAACTCTCCTTGCACAAGGACGTACTCACTATCGGTGAAACTGTGCATTCTTTGGACGAGTTAATGATTTCAGCTATGTCGGATGATAGTCTCAGCGTNATGTTTGATATTGACGATGATGATGCGAGATCTCGCGACGACACGGTCCTGTTCGATGCATGGTACGCACGGATTAACGGCATCGCTCGCGAAAATATCACTAGGCTGACAAATGCTGCAAAGAGCGGCAAGCTGTCGAAGACTCAAGTGATTTTAAGTGTCGGCGCCGAAAAGCTGTCTGTTCATGTTTTTGCACCTCTCAAAGCACATCCATCCGAAGATGATTCCGCTGTGATAAATGACGAATCAGATTCTGAACGAGCGCTCGCAAGCCTTTGTTTGGACGAGCTCAACTACGAGTCGTCGTTGGCTCGTACCGTGAAAGTCCATCATATAAAAGCAAACTCACTCGTTTTGTACGACAGATATGCAAGTGAAGGTCTTGGACGCGAGTGCATCGCCGGAATTGGAGGACAGGGCTCCGGTCAACCCCTACTCACAGTCACGGTCGCTGTTCGCCATCAGAGCGATCCCCAATATTGCGGATTGGACAAGCTGATCGAAGTCGACATTCACAAAGAGTTAGTGATGAATATTCGTCGGCCCACGCTCCTTGCATTGATCTCGTTGAGATTCAGACTGCGTCCACCCGGTTTCAAGATTATTAAGATCATGCCTGATGTATCGTCGCGCATCATGATTTCTGGCAAGCTCGTAAAACGGATCAAACGCGAGATACGCGTGAACGTTGCGGCAGTGACTGCGAATGGCTTTTATGATCACAACAAAGAGATGGATGTTCCTGTGCTAGTGTTGCGTGCCGAAGATTCGTATTGGAGCACCATTATCAGTCCTCCAACACGTGAAACAAGCGTAAGCGTTGGCACCATAAAACTTGCGACGGGACAGNTGCAAGCTCGGGGCGCTTGGAATCTACAACCTTCACCCGAGTCGAGCTCAAACATCATACTTTTACGTAATAACGTGTACGACAGAGGAGAAGAATTAGACGGGGCCGATGTGTCGTGGGAGATCGAGCTCGGAAATTTGGACATAGTTATGACTCCTGAGATGAAGGAAATTGGATCGTGGTTCGCATTCTTTCGTCAAATAAGACCTGACCATATTGAAAAGTACGTCCACCCATGTGCACGACCTCGAGCTGGATTTCAAGTGCTCAAATCCCGTCTCTTGATCAAGATGGACGATCAAAGGATCACCTTGCCCGTCGCCCTCAGCGAGGGCGAGTCAAATCACGACGTCGTCATCAACTCAGGATGTGTAGAAATCACCAGATCATTTTCTTCGAAAGCAATCAATGAAGCGCATTCGATATTTTGGCAAACAACGGCATTGAGCGTGTCAGAGTTTGAAGTAAGCGTCATCTCATTTGCGGAGAAGCAGAGAGAAAGCGTTTCTAAAATTACGCAGAAGCCGTTTGGTGTGAAATTGTCTTTGCGGAAGAGAATTGACAGTGGCCCTGCAATCGTGAATGAACTCGATGATAAGAACAAAATCAGAGTGCAGCCTATTTTCCTCGACTTATCCGGTAGCGAATTTCGATGTATCCACGATTCCATCAAGAACATTCAGTTGAGTAAAGTTCGGCCGAACGTCAAAGTGGAAAATCCTATCAGATGGGGTAGCGTCGGACCGCTCCCTGTTTCAGACGTGCTCGCGCCGGCATCGTTGAAGTCGATGGAATTGAGCGTTATTTTGAGCAGCGCAAAACTCCGCGTCTTCCGGCTACCGATGCAAAGTCGTCCCCTCTCGACGATAAAGGTAGTTGGCGTCGACGTGTTTGTCGTAAAAAACTTGAATCGCAAGTCTGGAATCAATCTCGACGCTACCGTGGATATGATTGGCGTCGATGATAATTCTCGACAATCCCAGAACCTTAAAGTCAAGCACGTTCTCTATGCGGGTTCTCCGAAATTACCATTGCTTCATTTGACGCTCGGTGTGAATGATGATAGCACGCGCCTGCGAGTTTCGCTACAGCATGTAGAAGTATTGCTGCGTGTGGGAATCATTTTGGATACCATACGGACTTTCGCACCTCGAAAATTTGGAGGCGTCTTTTTAGCCAGTACGATTCTTCCTCAAGACATTAAGTGCGTGCACGGCACTGACTTCCATCTCGACAAGGATGTCACTCTGACGAAAAGTACGAGACTGCTGGCCGACGATCCCAAAATTGTTGCTGGCAAATATGTGCTGCGCGGAGGTGGACATACCATAAAATTCGCCGATGGCAAAGGAGCGATCATTCGTCATCATTCCCATGGCTCTCGACGCAAGACGATGCCACGCATTATTATCGGTCATGGCGCAACGCTGAAGATTGAAAACGTCACCTTCAATTGTACACGCTCAACATTGTCAAGGTTTATCAAAATGATGCCCGGCGGTAGTTACTCCCTCGGTAAGAGTGTTTCCTTTGACGAGACCGAAGAAGAGTTGATACCGGTTCACGATGGTCTTGTTGAAAGCACACCAGTTATTGATGCCGCGACAAAGCGTGCAGAAGAAGGACCAGGGCGAAGAATGAAGGAAATTAAAAAGAAACCGCTGTTGGTCGAGGTGGATGTGTCATGCGTACATATAGTCATCGGTGAAGAATTGAGAGCTGATCAGATCAACTTGATGTTTGGAGTCGATGTGGCAATAATTCGGGACGAAGAATTGAACACGACGGGAACTTATCAGCTACTTCGTCTTCGTACGAAGGACACTATGAAACCACCGCTTCTGGAACCAGCAAGCGTGACAATGCACGTTGTATCGCGTGATGGCGGCACCACAACTTGCACGGGGTGTGTGACACCTATCAAGATGCAGTTGAGTCCCAACAGGATTTGTATCTTGAAGAATTTCACGGAACGTATTGAGCGATCATTTGCAATTGCGCCCATCTTGCAAACCGGCGTGTATTCGTGTGTCTGGGCAGGACATGCAACCACTTTAACAAAAAAAGTAACTGAGGCGGGCGTGCTCCGACAAAATCAAGCCGGTAGCAATACTTCCTACTCTATCTGGAGACCCGTTGCTCCACCTGGTTACGCCATACTAGCTGATGTCGTGAAGTCTGAAGGAGGAGCTCCTGAAACGCAAGTTTTGATCGTTCGGGATGCGCCCGCTCTGTGCACGTTGCCAGAGAGATTTGAGAAAGTCAAAGGCACCGCAAATCCTTGCCTGTGGCGCCCGATCGCACCGACGGGTTTCGTGAGCTTAGGCGATATTGCGTCAGTATCGGATGCGGATGAACCGTCGCTGGACGTCGTCCGGTGTATTCGAGAAGAGCTCGTGACGAACATCGGTCAAGCGTCTACACTCGCAAACTTTCGCTTGTACGGAGATTTCAGTCAATCGAATACAATGTTGTGGCAAATGAATAACAGAGTCCGCGGATTTGTGGCGGTCTCGAAGTCGAATATTCGGCCTTACGCGTACGACATTCGCTCCCCTCCTGGATTTCAACGCAAAGTTTCGACGGGAACCAAGGAGAAGATAAAACTGCAGGAAGAGGATTGCGAGTGTGCCACCGCGGTGAATTTCAAAAAGATTGGCATGGCACAAAACGCGAAGTCAACTGTTGGGTTTTGGGAAGTCATTCCGCCTACGGGTTATGTATCCACCGGACACTGCATGAGTGTGGGCAAACTTCCGCCTTTAAGCAGTAGAGTGTTCGCGGACGATAAACGTACTTTTCGACAACCAGAGTCATATGAAAAAGTTGCTTCAGCGCGTACGTACGGCACCACACAGCGTTTGACAATTTGGAAACCAGTGCCATGCGCCGGGTTTGTGAGCGTCGGGTTTGTTGTCACCACTGAAGACAACGAGCCTTCTGTGAATGACTCGATCGTCTGCGTCCGAGCAGAATTGGTATCTTACATGCATCAAAGGAACTGGACTACAGACAACTCTGTTTGGACAGTTGACGAAAATGCTGCAGACACCACGCACTTCTGGATCACAAATGATAACACGAAAAATTTCGTTATGAGTGTTTTGACGACTGGCATGACGCCCGATTTCGGCTTTGATATCGGCTTCCTAGAAAGCTCTTCGTTAAGGGGGCAAGTACAAATGCCAAATTTCATTATGAAATTCGACGTGCCTCTTGTGAGCGTCGGACTCTCATTTGAAAGATTGTTTCGCAACCAGATGCTCTTCTTGCTTCGATTGGAAAACACGAAGTTGAGTTGTACGAAAACGTCGAAATTGAATCTGTCGTTAGATTCTTCGCTGTCTCTCCTGCATAGAAATACGCGACTGGGATACAGTCTAGAACCCATTGTGGCGCCGTGGAAGTTTTCGGTTCTGTTGGATGACTCAAAAAATGATGTTTCGGGCGTGAATCCCGCGGGGTTGGACATGTTCATTGAAAGTAAAAAGAAGATTGAGATAATCGTCAATCAAGCCTCCATAGTTGACGCAGTGGATGCCGTGATGCAGTTTAAGAAACCACGCGACGAAAACTCAAAAATTGCACATTTGTTGGCTTACGAAGCCGTGCAAAACAACGTCATTGTGAATTCCACGGGACGCGACTTATGGGTTCGCGAACTGAATGGCAATATACAAGAAGTACCGCCTGGAAATAGCATTTCGCATTTGGTACATGCCGCTGAAACCGAAGCAAATTCTGGATTCGAGAGTGCATCAAATGAGCAGACGATGCGCGGTATGACTGACGTCGTTGATGACATGAATCATCACGGTGACGAACAGCTCATTATCGCACACCTGATGTTGGATATCGTGGCAATTGACTCGTTGGATGACTGGCTTTACCCCCGCATAACTTTCAAGATTTGGGATGAGGCTTTGCAGGGTCATCGTACCGATCCATTACCCATCGGCGTTACGCGCGGCTCAGCAAAGTTACCGATCCCTCATCCTTTTTTCCATCGCGATAGTGATAGCGAGTTCATCAACAATGACGATATCACCATTATCGTCGAAATTTCTCATATTGGGCCAAATGGCGAAACATTGAGCTTCAGTGGTGACTTTGAAGCTCCAATCGAACAACAACGCGGTGGATGGATTGGCGGTAAAACTGGAAGCTGGATAGACTGTGCTGCAGGCAATGGTGACTCCGTGAGAATTAAGCTGCGCGCTCGAGTGGTGGAAGGTTTGANTGCGACGCCAGTCACAGAAACGGTAGAGNTGTATCAACTCTTAAAGAGTCCGCAGAAAACGATTATCAAGAGTAAATTACAAGTTGAATCACCACCTCTCATCGTGTGTCGTACGAATGACATGGTGAAGCAATGGTGGACAAGAGATCATCAGCAAAGTAAAAGTGCCCTAAGTGCTTGGAAGCCGCACGTCCCATCGACGTATGAACTCGAGACGAGATATAAGTTTTGTTCGAGTAGAGCTGAAAACGAGTATAAACTCGTACCTTTTGGGACCATCCTCTTGCCCGGCCTCATCGCGCCTCGCAGTGCGCTCATGGCAGTTGTCTTAGAACATAATTCAGATCAGCGGGCACCGACTGCTTTTCCCTCGGGGTTCGAAAATATTTGGACGAGCGATAAAAATGATGTCTCATTTTGGAAGCCCATTGCACCAGACGGTTACGTTGCAGTTGGTAACGTGGTTGCGGCGAGCGCCGAAATGCCTTCCACCGATTGCGTCGTTTGTGTTCGCGAGGATTTGACAAAACTTGCAGAAGTGCCTCCGGATGTTGCATGGAAATCGAACAGACGATTTCGCAATAATGATGAAAGAGAATTGGCGCTTATTCAAAACGGCCAACTGAGTACTGGTGGATGGTCGTTCTTGAAGGAGAAAATCAAGCGCACGAGTCCAGGCGTGATTTCGAACGTCATTCCATCTATGCATAGACTTAATGACAGGATGTGCATTCATTCTTTGGATGACGAAGGTATTCGCGAGTTTTGGATCGATAACCGCACTCATACAGATCATATAAAGCAAGAATTACAAGCTGGAGAGTCAATTCTCGCCATTTCGTTTTCTCCTTCCGGGCCGTTTGAGCAAGTGCGTCTTAATCTAGGCGCTTCACACGTTGTTCGTCACAAGACTCACGATTTAGTCTTTGACAGTCAAAAGGGGCATCTTTTGAGCTATGTTTCGTGCGAAAACGAAACAGATTCTGATATATTCGTTGATGTTCATCCAGCTATGAAGAGAGAACTCACGACTTCTAATTTGGACATATCTCTGAGTGAGAAGTATGAGTCGCCGAGCGATGTCGCGGATATAGAAGTATTTGAATCGGAACGATATTACCCGTTGAGAGGATGGCGTGCTCCAAAAGACGCTATCGTAAAAGCTCGTTATAGCAGGCATAAAAGTGGACGAGGTTCGCAAAAACGGTTTCCAGACGTCAAAGCTCCAAAAGGTTTCAGATTTGAAGGACCGTGGGAGCTCGACAAACCACCAAATCTGGTGAATGACGACGGTTGGGCGTACGGTGCTATTTGGCTAAGGAAGTGGCCACCGCCTCGTGGATCAGACAAAAGTAAAGGTCGTGCAACCCGTCGCCGACGATGGTTTCGTCGTGTCGTTCGATTGAAATCAGCTGAAGAAATTGAATCGCGCGTTTCCCTTCATAACATGAAGCGAGATTTCATCGAAGATTGGCACGGCACGTTGGCGGTACACGGACGTCTTACGCTACCTTCTTGTTCACGAACCGAGTCCTACATGTTGGCGTTACGCACGGGGGCTGACGTCGCATCAATTACCGCTCCGTCGTTTACCGAGAGAGATGACGCGCTGGATATTCGTGACGTGTTATCAGAGCAAGGCAACTGTGCGCTTGCTTACAACAACCTGCACGATCACTTTCTTTTGGTCAAAGAAGAATTGTCGAATGATGTGCAAAGTAGCGCGATAGGTGCTATTCCAGGCGTCAAGATTCGTGTCGTTGCCCCTGTTCACGTTGTCTCATTGATGGATTGTCCGTCGCAAGTTGTTTTGTACGCCAATGGCGAAGAAAGAATTGCCATGCATCTTGCCGCGAACGAAACGAAACGTATCACGGCGATCGATGCAAACTGTGATACAATAGAGGTGCTCGTGTCTTTGTTCGAAGATTATCTCAGCCTTAGTAACGACAGGCCGCTGCGTCTAGATGTCACCCCGGCTGGAAGTCCACCGGCGCCACAGGTAAACTGGTTGAACATCAAAGGCTATCCGCATGTGGTTTCTATGCTGTTGATGGAGACGTGTAGAACTAGAATGGCGGGTGATAAATTCAACGATGATCCTTCGCAGCATCTCTTGAGTCTGACGTATCGCAATGTGCTGATGGTTACAAATGCATCACCGATCGACATTAAGTGTTTGGCGTGGGTCGCTGGCACAAGTACGACAAACGTGCACATAGATGCATACGTTGGGGTACCCAAAGGCGAGTCGCAACCTGCCATGTTTCTGAAATCGAGTGCGAAAACCCTCGCCAAAGTTTCGAGCAAAGAATTTGTGCTCGGTTTTTGTATCGATTCGTCTCCAGTACTAGTGAAAATTTCACCAAGTTCTGAGCCCGTGATGTTTACGCTTATGACAGCAAGTGGGGACGAACTTGCCTTTCAATGTTCCGTAGTATTATGGGAGGGTCAAAACACCAACGCCGCGACATGGCCAACGCTTGAAGTTGTTTTACAACCCGTGCTCGTGGCGATCAACTTGACTCGAATTCCTCTCGCGATTCGCTCAAACACTATGGAACACAAGATACTCGAGCCAGGTTCATATCCCACGCCGTTTTCTTTGGATATTAAGTCTTCGAAAAGCGTAGACGAAGTTGAAGCCGTGCTTAATCAAGCCGCGATTCAAATAGCGGATATGTCGTGTCATTCGGAAGGAAAAGATATACTTTGGAGTTCGCCGCTGCAGAATTTGGTGCGCTATTCTGGAGCGATGTGGAGCATCCCACAAGGTGCCTCCCCCTTGGCGGATGAAATTAATGCATTTAGAAGACTTGGAGGTATCGACGAGTCTGGCGAAAACGTAAATTTCAAGGCACCTATCATCGTTCAGTTTCTTGTCGAGCGCGGTGAGCACGGTTGCTTCAGGGTCTTTTTTAGGGGGGGCGACGGAGCATCTCTGCAGAAGGCGCCAATCATGATCAAAAACCATTTGCACGAACCTTTACTCATTCGACAAGTGAAAGCGAACGACTTTGAGGACGTAGAAAAGAAGTCGGTGCAAAAGTCCACCGTGCGACTACTGCAAGGTATTAAGAAAGCCTCACACGGCGTAGGACAGTCTTTTGCAATTCGCCCGTTCTCAGCGATATCTTGGGCGTGGAGCGTCCCAGGTATTCCTATGAGATTGGACAACTTGAAAAACCAGGAGCTCGAGGCAAACGCCGCGGAGCTCGCATTTCGAAAGCGGAAATTTTTGGAGATATCGAACAATACAGGGGATCACGTCATCATAGAGATAAACGCGTTCAGCTCGCGATTCAAGGGTTTCATGCACCTCGGCGACATGCAATTTGGAGAACTAGGCAAGCGCACGTTACAGGCAACGATTATTGGTGAATGGCGTGACGCATCGTTCGTGATCTTCGTGGTTGATAAAACGATAACGTTTGACAACTTTTCTTTCACGACTGAAATGACGAATCAAGCGAAAGCATTGACGTTGTACGCGCGGCAGCAAGAAACGCACATCTCTGTCAATTTGGCTGGCTTCTCCGTAACAATCATCGATCGCCTCCGCGACTCATTCGTCGAGTTATTCCATCTCACGATCGACGACGTGATGATCAGGCACGGAATCAACTTAATCAACAGCAGTTCTGTCTATAGTTATCTCAGAATTGGTGCACTGCAGATAGATTTTAGCACGCATGACGCAAGCTATCCAGTCTTCGTTTGGCACGACCCGGCGGACGGGCACTTGCTTGAAGCGTACGCTACTTTGAGTATGAATTCTCATATCGGTGGTGACTCGATCGATGTTTATCACGTCCAACTAACGACAACGAAGAAAGGCCTCGTGATTCGCGCCGGTGAAGATCTCGTCTGGACAATCTTGAACTTTTGCAGACTCCTCCAAACGCAACTTCCACAACGCAACGCTTCAGCAGGTTCCGCCATCGCGCCACGCGAAACGTTTGTTGGAAAGCAAACCTCACAAGATAGTTTGCTGAATATCGCCACTTTATACGTGGAACCGACATCTTTTGTTGTCACGTTTGCTCCAAATTCCGATATCCGACCTGCAGACGCCGACGCTCGGATGATCGCCGCGTTGACGTTTGCAAGTTTACAGCGCCTGCATTTGGTGCTCAACAAATTTGATAAATTCGATGAGAGCATACTTCGTTCGAATTTGATTCGCGAATTCCGAAACTATTTCAAGTCACAAATGATAGCGCAAACGCTCAGTGTCATGACATCGATGCACACGCTGACAAACGTTTCCACGGGTCTAGATGCAGTGAGCAAGGCGGTCGAAACCGGCTTCGGCGTACTCGCGCCTTCTCGTACGGCGCCTTTGGCTCGTTTGCCATCTTCTGTCGTCGGCCGAGGAAGCAGAAGCGACGGTCAGGGCAACTTTGCGAAAAGTGTATTCGTTGGTCTGAAACGACTGGGGGGTGGTATTTCTAAGGGAATTATCGGCCTTTTCGTCAGCCCTGTAAAAGGTTGCATGGAAGGCGGCGTCGTGGGCGGGTGTAAAGGATGCGCTCGAGGCGTCGCCGACTTGGTAGCTAAACCGACCGCTGGCGCGTTAGCTCTCGCCTCAAAGACGGTCGAAGGCGTAGCCAATGCCGCTAAAGGCGTACAGACTGCCGCGTGGGACATCATCACCACGAATAATGTCTCAAAAGCGTGCATTAAACGCCTCCCCATCGCCGTGCGATCGGATGGCATCATTCGAAGATGGGATGCGCACGACGCGTTGGGTGTTTATTGCATGCGCACATGCGTCGTGTCCAGTCGAACACTGGGCATTTCTTACTGTCCGGGCGTGAAAGACTCATTCTCCTCGATGCATGACATTTTCGGTGAATATTTGTTGCTTGTCACCGACAAGCGCGCGTTGTGCGTTCGGACGCCGGAGATGGACGGGGCCATGCCGGCGCGCGCGCCGACTTGCGCGTGGTACATCTCTTGGAGTGATGTGAGCTCGATATGGATCGAAAACTCTGTGATCATAAAGTTGCAGATGAACGTCACGAGTGAGGGCGACACTTCCAACCTGGGTGCGCAGAAGCGTGAAACCGAATCTTGTTTTTCGATTCGCGCTAGAGCCCAAGACGAGGCGGCGAACATCGAAGCCGCGATGCGTCAAAGCTGGAACGCCTACCTGGATACAACAGAAGAAGAATAGAATCACAATTAATGATAGTACTAGCAGTAATTCGCAGTGCGCGCGCCGCGTCAACGCCCTAACCCAATCTTTTTCAACAGCGATTTTGATTCGCTCGCGAGCGCCAACCTCTCCGTGAGCCCGTCAATCTCCTCCTCCGTGAGCTCCGTCTTCACCTGATCGCCGTCCGGCGATTTCCCTTGTATCTTACGCACGAGATAAATGATGGAATCCCGCTCGTCGTTCGCCTTACGCAGTCGCTCTTGAAGACTTTCCAACAGTTGCGTCTCCCGTTCGTCCGTCGGCGCTCGCGCCTCCCTCGACCCATCTCCCCGCTCATCCCGCGCCTTCGTCTCGCGCGTCGCCACCATCTCCATCGCATCGTTCGCGCCTCCGCGCCTCGCGCTCCCTCCGTCGTCCGCGCGCGCCGCCGCGCCTCGCGCGCCGCCGAACCATCCGAATCCGCGTCTCCCCCTCGCCTCCATCGCCGCCGCCCGCGCCGCCTCCCGCGCCGCCTCCCGCGCCCGTATCCTCGCCTCGATCCGATCCCCGATCGACTGCCCCCCCCGCTCGCCGAACACGTCGATGTACGACGCGTACCACGCCCGCGGCGCCGCGCACAGCGTCATCAACCCGAGCGTCATCCACGCGATGCACGCCCTCGCCCGTCGCGTCCCGCGCTCGTGCGTCGCCCGCGCGTGTTGCGGCGTCACCTGCGCGTGTCTCGTCGGCGCCCGCGCGTCGCGCTCGCGTCGCTCGACGCGCGCGCGCATGTTTTCTTCGATTCGGCGCGACGTCGAGTGGCGCGCGTCGCGTCACTTCGCGCCATGTCGCTTCGACTCCGCTTCGCCGGCCGCGGCGTCGGCGGCGCGGACGACGCGCGCGAGCGCGCGAGCGACGATCGCGTCTCCTTCGGCGTTTTGCGGCTGTGCGTCGGTCGAGGGACGTTCGCGCGGTGGAAGAGCGTGCTCTTGCACTTTAATCCGGAATCCGCGAGCGTCGTCGCGCGCGGACGCGCGAACGCGCAGAAGGGTGCTATCGAGGTGCGACTGCGANCGCGCGACGCGCGACGANCGAACGCNCGACGNNNCGGGCGAAAACTTTAAACCGATGCATTTCATTCGCAGGAACGGTTATCGCCGTTTTCGATGTCGATGACGTTTGAGACGCGAGAGGCGTGCGATGCGGATCGAATCGTCGAGGCGCTGGCGCGCGTGGTGGTGGACGACGGCGCGCTGGGCGCCGAGGGGGAGACGCCGAGCGATTTCGAGGCGCGCGTGACGACGATGAAGGCGGACGTGGCGGCGCAACTGGACGAGGCGAAGAAAATGTACGAAGAGAGGGCGAGGACGGGAGGCGCGCCGCGACGATTGACGCTGCGAGAGATGGAAAGGAAGATGAGCTTCAGGGACGTCGCGAACGCGGTACGCGCGGACGCGGGAGCGTTCAATTGGTACCTGGTTCGCGGAGACGCGAACGGCGCTTCGGAGGTGTTTAACGCCGGCGGCGGGAGCTTGGACGAGATGAAGAAATCGTTGGCGTCCGACGAGGTGTTTTTCGGGCTTCTGCGCATGGGTTTCGGGCGCGGCGCGTTTCGGCGCGTGAAGCACATATTCATTCACTGGTCCGGCGCCGACGTCAATCCTTTGAAACGCGGCCAACACAACGCGAATGAGGAGGCGATTCGCAAACTCGTCGGACCGGTGAATCTGAGCCACTTCGCGACTGAGATGGATGAGATGAATCTAAACGATTTACTCGACAAGGTGAAAACTAAGGTGGTGCTGGACGGCGAGGCAATCGACGATGTGGAAGATCTGTTCAGTTTGGAATCGTACATGGTTTCGTGCGAAGACGACGCCGAGGCGATGAAGCGTGAATTTCCCGACGCGATACGTGAAGGCGA
>JGI26273J51734_10000935_pt1 | contig 15639 bp, 10 predicted proteins | sample SaaInlV_125m_DNA_FD_51734 | JGI IMG/M metagenome (IMG submission 51734) | reverse complement strand
ACCGATGAGAATGGTATTAGCATGCTGCAGGCTCTCAGGCATGGCGGTTTTAAAGGTTCGCGACAGTCCATATTAACTGCAAACATATCTGACACCATTTCTTCTTATGTTGAAGTACACATTGAACAAGGTCCCGTGCTTCATACGCGCGGGGAATCCGTTGCACCAGTGGCCGCTATATCTGGCCAGACTAGACTAACAGTCAGCGTCCATGGCACCCAAGGTCACGCTGGGACAGTACCTATGTCAACCAGAAAGGATGCAGTCGCCGGCGCAGCTGAAATTATACACTTCATCGAAACTTTTTGCAAGACTCAAGCTCAAGTATCAGATGGGGGCACAATGTTGGTCTGCACGGTAGGAGAAATTCGCATCTGGCCCGGGTCAAGCAACGTGATATCAAGTAATACAAATTTTACAATTGACATACGGTCAAGAAGCAATCATGAGAGGGAAGGCGTTGTGTTAAGAGTTACAGAAGCTGTAAATCGTGCTTGTCTAAAACGTGACATGATTTGCAGAGTGGATCTGAAGCACGAAGCTCCGGCAGCTAATTGCGATATTGAACTTACAAAAGCACTCAACGAGGCAATAATTGGAGCACAGCGCCACGACAATGCAGGAGATGAGTATTTGCAAAGCAACGTTTCCACTCTCATCAGTGGTGCTGGCCATGACTCTCTTGCCTTACACTCAACCTGTCCAATCGGAATGTTATTTGTAAGATGTGTAGACGGTATCAGTCACAGTCCTGAAGAATACACGACGGCTGAAGACGTCGCTTTTGCCGGTCGAGTTCTTTTCGAGTTCCTTAGGGCTCGAAATCAACGGTTGGAACTCTCCCCTATCTTATGAGGTATCATAAATTCCCGTCCACGAGGGAGTCTATTTCATATGACTACGTATAGATACTCTAGCTAGCTGAGAATATGTGCATCTTTATTTGGTAAAAATGTAACCTAACCTTTGAAGCACTTACCTTTGTATGTATTTGTGCTTCAACACATATAAACTCTGGTTGCTTCAGATGAGTTTTGACAACCAATCGTATAGGTTTTACACTTGGAATGCTCTCTATGACGCACATTTACAAGTGTTTATTACATTTGCTAGGTAGCTAGCAAAGAACTTTAAGAGCTCGAGGTTTATGGTGTCTTACTTGCGAACTTCAGCTGTTACGACTGTAGCCCCAACATGTTGCCAACACTAGGGCTTCACAAAGATCACGGTAACGTACTTTGATCTGTATCTATGTGTCGTACCTATCACTTGCATTCCTCCCATATTCATTACTTTGTCGTTGTATATGTGGTTGAGTACAACATGTTGGGGGCGGGGTAGCAGATTTGGTGCATCGGGTATTTGTGGCATGTTGAGAAGCGTAAGATGGAGATGCGGTGGACAAGTGGGAGGCTCTTTGGCGAAGTCATCCGGTATGAATAAGGCGCAGTTGTAACTCTCCGGCGGGCTCGAGGGAGCAAGAAAGGAGTCTAATGAGTCCAAGATTTCGGGAACATATTCTTGCACTTCCAATACGTTGTTGACATTGCCCATTTCGTCATACATTGCTGGCTGGTCCGGTGCATATTTCCATTCTCCATCGACGATGAACTTGTACTGATACACCCCTGGCGGTAGCATCTTGACAATTGCGAATTCTCGATTACCGCTTCGATGCAGAGCCTGGCGCGACTGCCAATTATCAAAACTACCTTCAACTTCTACGATGCTGCCGCCCTGTGTCCAGTTAATAGCAACAGGGACCAGTATTGGACTTTCGGGCCAACCAGATAGTTCAGGCGAGGGTTGGAAGGTCCTCGTTGATTGTATTGTGGACGGAGCATTGGGTACCATTGAAATCTGGGGGCTGGTTGTAAAGAGCAGAGAAGATATGATTTGACCTCAGCTGTTGAACAAGTCGAAAACAACAAAGAAACACCCTGCATCAGGAAACGGCCTCAACCCACCCGTAAGTTAAAGGCGCCAGCGGAGATTTTCGAATAGGCGAGCTGACAGACTCGTCAACGACATTCCCGGATTCGACCTCTCCGATTGCCGCTGAGGCCATGCGTCGGGCTTGCTGATTTCCCATACCGGTGTGTTTCACGGCTTGTTTGGGAGGAGCGGGGAATTTCAGATAATTTTGCGGCTTAAAGTTAGCAATAATGGCGCATGTTATTCGGCATAGAACAAGTCGTGAACCCGCAGAACCCGCTTCTACACGACTCTGAAATTTTTGGAATGTAATAAAAAAATGTCGCACTCACCTGGTATCGTGAACCAAACATCACGGTCTATTCGTTTCATACATTGTCGACAATTTTTTTTAAATTCGAAAATCTTTGTTCAGCGCTTCATACATGCATGACAGCCGATCCGAGGGTTCCTCACCTGGTATCGTTATCCAAACGTCACGATATTGTAATTAATTTAATTCGTAATAAGGTTTCGTTCGTACCTTCGAAGGTACGAAGGTATTCTGAATTTCATAATAAGGGTGAGACATTTTTTAATGCAGAACGATTTTATAAAAGAACGTAAACATCCACACAATCACTCCAGTGGGCAAACAGTACAAAAGATTCCGCTTATGTTCACGTAAGCGACTTATCCTTAACTGTTATCAAGTTAAGTTACGTAAAAAATGTCTCACCCTTATGAAATTCAGAATACCTTCGTACCTTCGAAGGTAATTAACCACCTCCTCGGAGGCTATGCCGACCCACATGGAGCGAACCCACCGAATCAGTCATTCCCTAACGCGTTCGCCACTGGAAGATTAAATTATTACAGTTGATTGCTTAATGTATGTGCACTCCCAGCGCTGCCCTGTAAGGAATAGGTCGTCGAGCTTATTATGCGGTCGGGGCACGATCTCACGCGCATCGAGCCGCGCGCTTCGCGCATGTTAGTGCTTACATACGATGTCATGCACGGGACTCGCGGCTCAGATCGGGTGTACGTCTCCGCGTCGGAGCACCACGTGGTCGCCAAAGGCGCGAAGGGGGGGTTGGCTCCGAAAAAGATCTTAATTCTCTAAGAGTCTTACAGTATAATAAGAAATTAAATACCTATCATTACGATACACAATCACTCCAGTGGGCAAACAGTTTAACAAGTTAAAGATTCCGCTTACGTCCACGTACGTAATAAATAATCTATCAAGATATTAAAAATAAAATCTGCACGCTTGATTGAAATCCATTATGTATGTAGATGAGAGTGCTAATAATAATAATAAAATTAATTAACTCGCCGTAATAAATGTAAAAAGTTCACGAATATTTGTCGACAAACAGAAACCACTTCACCACTGTCGACGTCCCGGTGGGACATTCACTAAACGATCTGCTGACCGTAACACCTGCGCCCCCAGGCGAGGGCCGTGTGCACGGTGCAAAGCGATATATTTATATATATTCCATCGCGTGGGATATGAAGATCGCGACACTATTCACAGGCATAGGAGGGCTCGATCTTGGGTGAGTTTTCGCCTCAGACTTCCGCAACAAACTTCGCCCATCGTAACCGGACCTGGGTTCGCTCCCCAGTCAAAGCTCGACTCGCAATGCATTTAATCATGATCTCTAACCGACATTGATGCTTGCACATGTAACCTGTCCCCCAGCCTTGTTCAGGCAGGGCATGAGGTGATTCTTCAGGTCGAGAGAGATGACCGTTGCGCTGCTGTGCTGCAAAAACGATTTCCGAAGGCACACTTGACCCGAGAAGTTAGTGATCTGAAGGAGCTCCCGGCCGAAACCGACATTCTCGCATCATCCCTGCATTGGCCAGAGCAGAATGACAATGCGTTGAATGATCAAGTTGCCAGTGAACATCCTTGGCTCCCAGCTTCCCGCGCAGCTGCTGCAAAGGGACATTCACATATCTTCCGTCTCCTTGCCGTCCGTCCTGTTCCCTGGGTTCTCTTAGAATTTCCAACAACACTTCTCAGATGGGTAACTGCCTCAACTCCAGGCAGGGAAATGATCTTACATTCTTTTCCCCTGTTTTTTCCTTGGCTTCAACAAGATTTTCCTGTACCTTAATCATTTTAAAAATGGCAAACTAGTTGTAAAAGTGTTTGCATGCACGTGGATTGCCCCTTGCCACGGCGCGACCGCCGCCTGTCGTAAATCTGGTGAAGAAACTCGAGCTTCTCGGCTATAGATGGGCTTATCGTGTCATTGATCTTCGAGGTGAGTAACTACCTTGAGGAGGCACTCATGGAAAGTTCTACTCACTTCAAATTCATCCAATTTTCCATGCCTTGAATACTGTTTTATTTTCATCGAAGCCGTTGTGATTCTTACGAGGTGGTTCTCCATATCACAACATCAAGCTTACAAGAAATCTCGACTTTCCCCACTGCGCAGGCTTCGGGGTGCCACATCATCGTCGGCGTGTCTTTATTGTTGCAAGCCTTCATGGTGATCCACGCGATGTGATCCTTTCTCATCATAATCGGTGCGACGGATTATGTAAAAAGTCTGGATCACGCGAATGCTACACATGTTTCAGCACGAATCCACAGTGCTCGGAGCCGACACAAGTCGCAGCTTGTGTAGATTTTTTGCAGAAACGTAGACCACCTGTGCTTCACGAGATTGACACGATCACTTCTCGAAACATCCGGCGCATATGCATCGTACGAGAGCATGTTACAAAAGCCGCAATGCTCTCAGTATGCGACGCTGAACGGTTGTTTGGTTTTCCTCAAGGCTGGACAGAACCTTGCACGCAGTTGAACGCATCAGAGAGTTTGGTCAGTGAAGAACCTTGCAAAAAGACGCATCAAGTTTCGGGCGATGAAAGTTTACCTCGTGACAATAGAAGCAAGGATGAGGTTGACAAAGGGCGTGTTGGATTGAATTCAAGACCATCCGCCATATTCTCTTCCAATCAANGTGTCAATGTAGAAAATGTTGGCAAGTCTGGCAGGAACCTTGAAANAAATTTACACTCCATCGAACCAGAAGAGCAGCACTATCGCGCGCCAGCCAAAATTGAGGCGTGTGCTGGCGCTTTGGGTACACACGGCGACATCTGCGGCGGTATTGAACCCCCGTCGAGATCAGCCAAGGACACATCAGTTGACCCGATTGCTTCCCCCCGGAAAATCACATCTGAGACCGAATATTCTGGCAACGAAAGTGACAACGATGACATGATACTCACAGCCAGCGAAGCAGCTTTCATCGTTCGAATTCTACTTGTTGCATCGGCTAGCGCAGTCCCTCATGCGCGATGGATAGGACAACGGTTAATCAATCCATACGCTTTGAAGTTTCAATGTCAGCAGTTAGGTACTCCTTTTTGCAAAGAAATCCCAGGCGGTTTGGATGATCCTGAAGGAAGAGCATGGCCCGAGGCAGCTTGGAATATGCATCCACATGGTAGTCACTCTCAGCAGCAGAATGATCGAACGGATTGGAAAGGTCGACATGCCCTGCGTGACTGGTCTGATATGCCGTTGCGTCTTCCATTTGTCCCCCTCGGAGATTTTCTGCATCAAGAGGGTGCCATCCCATCAGTCCATGTGACTACATCGTACATCACAGCTCTACAGATCGCAAACGCCGACATACCTTATTTTGTTATGCAGGCCCTTGATCCAGATGGCGAAACGGCTACGCAGGACATTACCAATCACACCGAGGATAAGCCACATTGTGATGACTTGATTCGCTTGGAGGACCTCGCAGATCTTGCATCGGCAGAGCCCTCTCTTGTTACTCAAAGCGGTCATAAACTCATAGCCCGGCAATTAACAAGCAGAAACGAAGACGGCGGGTCAAATCATGGCGCCTCTGGCTCAGGTTCCGTCGATGATATCATGCACAACATGGGTTTCCTTGAGAGCAAAAGAAACATTACAGAGGTGCAGGAGCAGGATGAACCAGTTCAAAGAGAGAGTCGTGAGTTATTGCTCTCGGGGGATGAAGACGAGAATAATATTGACGACCCTTTGATGTCAGGAAGACCAGTGTGGGCGCCATGGAGACTGGGAAAGGGTGTGGAGCAGGTGCTTTGGCCTGGTATCTCCCTACACCGCGAGAAAAATAAAAATATAATTCCTGATACGGCTCTCAAAATCAAGGTTAAAGGAGCCACCGCGGACTCTCACCAACTAGTGGTTTTCTTTGGGGACCGCACATACCAGTGGTTGCCCGCTTCTAGCCTGTTCACATTCAGGGATCAAAACTTTGAGGATCGCATGGCTCAAAATGTGAAGAGGCACACCGCCAGTTTTCAGCGAGCCTGTCAAGAAGCAAGGATTTGGAGCCGCACGTGGCAAAAGTTGAAATTCCAAGATGGGCTGCAACAAGGACGAAGTGTGCAGCATGACCTTGCCGAAGTTTCGGCATCAACCATCACTGCGGCGGCTAAACACCACGCCATCCCATATCAAGGGATCAAGAAGTCTGGATGTCAATCAAGCGGCACACTAAAGGCTACATGGTACCCAAGGCCAATGCCCATGCCTCCTTCGCAGCTTCTAAAAACGAGGGCGATTTCGTATAGAGAGCGCTCTGGGATTTTCGGTGTCAACAACTTTGGTCCAACTGGATATACTGGCTCGTTAGCATCTGCTGCTGAGCCTGAACCTTGCGGCGTGTGCCAAACCTGTCAATCTCGTGTGCAAATCCTAGACAGACGGACCGATGCACCTTCTAATCGGGCATTGCTCCGTCATCTCAAGTGTCCTCAGGTTTCTGCTGTGCGCGTCGCCCGCACGGGGCACGCGGGGGCGTTGCTTGCTCTTCGAAGGGAGGGTGCTGTTGGGCAACGGATCAAAATCATGATTGGCAATAATAACCAATTCTGCAGTGGAAGAGTTTGTGTGTTTTATGTTGATTTTTATTCCCACGATGTTGAGCTTGACAGTGGAGAATACTTTGCTGGCATACGGCTTTGGAACGAGTCCGTACAAGTGATTGACCCAGAGACGAGTCCACGTCCTACCAGACATATTTCCTCCATCAAGGATTGTAAGCAGAACTTTATAGCCGCTGATCTTCTAAAGCGTAGGTTCAGGGGCAAGAAAGAGGCTCGTGAGAGCACGCTGAACGCAAAGCGCAAGGCAATCGAGATCCAACATGATGCTCTCTCTAATGTGCAACGATGCGAGTCATGTTCGCGTTCTCACAAGAGTATCGCTTACTGCGTTTCCCGCGGTCACAGTACTGGTCTGGCAGGAATTGACGCAGATGTAAGGAACGAGACTGTAAGGGGAGTGGATGCGAAGACAGAATTCGTGCCAAGAACAGCGGCTCGTCGCGGTGGAAACGGAAAGTTCGTCGTCTCTGAATCAGTTGGGACTGCACTTGCGACAGCCGGCGTTGAGATTCCAGAGCGGTGTGCTCTATGCATTCGCCGAAAGAAAGGTCTTGCACACTGCCTGAAGAAAGGCCATGTTGCTGGGACAGAAACAGCGGCAGCAATCATTTTGCCGGCAACCGAACTTCTGAAGACGAGAAGCACATTTGCTCCGCGTGCGTCTGCAGCTGGGTCAGCCCCTTTGGCGCTGGACTCAGACAGACCGACAGATACGACATCGCATGACCCCAACCTTTTTGTGTGCAGACTTTCTAAAACAGTGCGGGTTGCTCGAGATGATTCTGCTCAAACACAGGCAGTCGCAGCTGCTGCAATGGCAGATGCCTTTGCCAAAGCGGCTGCGAATGCGCCATTGCCCTGTGCACCGTAGGTGCAATATCCAAACGCGTGCACAAAGGAAGGCCGAGTTCGGGTATTCCACAGTTGACTTCCGCCCCTTCATAAATGCTGTCACTTCCCCGCATACTTCGCCAGAACTTACAGCGGCAAATTCCAGTCATCGGTTACATGTTGTTTCCACGCTAGAAACGTTACCTTCAGGTAATATTTATTTGATGATTGTACGTATGTATGTACGTAGTATATATATTAGTCACTTTGCTGATGGCTTCACGTGTAAGACCGCAAGCGATGACAAAACTAATATACCATTACCGCTATATTAAATGTTACCCATCACGGAGAATGTTACGAGGTACCAATTCTACCACGGAGATTTTACCACGTGAGAGTCTTCGAGACACGTGCACTAACTTGTATATTTTCAGAAACTGCCACTGCCGGTAGATCTTCTGTATGTTCTTTACCATGAACGCCGGTCGGTTGCAAATACTGACATGCGCTACGCGCCAAACTTCAAAACAAATAACATCCCGAAATGATAGATCATCTTCGATCTTGCAATGCATGACATCATTTAAAAAAAAACGTAAAAATTAAATATAATAATAATGTACGTATATAATCGTATATATATACTGCAATAATAATGACGAAAATAAAATTATTGCAATCAATAAAATAATAACAAACTATACGAGGGAAAAAGATCATTATATAGTTAAATATTTGCATATTTGCATCGAAATTTATAAGACAGAGTTTTACATCATTTTAAATAAAGCTAAGAATATATGATAGATTATTATGATATATATCATATTATAGCTAGGTTAGAATATATAAAAATATAATATGTTTAAAAAATACGAAAGTATTCTGAATTTCATCAGGGTGTGACACTTTTCACGTAACTTATTCGTATGATAATATATTAATATGTGTTAATAAATAAATACGAACGAACGAAACTTAATATACGTATAATAAATTATTAATACGAACGAAGATAATATCTTATTATTAATAAGATCTTAAGATTATAATATATAATATATAATAATAATGTATATATAATAATACGGCGGGTATAGATCGATAATAACTTTATTTTACAAAGTAATAAGCAAGGATCAGTAATACAAGTACAAGCAAGGATATCATCAGTATGCAATAAGATCTTGTCGTTAAATTGCGTATGTGAACGAAGTGGTGCCTTGCTTGTCTTGTTGCTCCCTATGCGCAGAGCGCTCAAAACGTGCATAGTGCCGTGAAAGCGGTGATTTCAACGATGCTGACGCGCCTTTTGGTCGCTTACAACTTGGGCAGCTCGTAAATCAGTCGAACCTGCACCGGAACTTGGTGTCCAATGATAAAACAAAAGCTGCCTTCTCAACGTTGGCTACTCTATGTTTTGGCTGTGGCAAAGGTGCTGGCACTGGTTGTTTTTTCTTTTGGGTTCTTTCTCACGCGAACCCAGCTATTGGAGACGAGTATTTGCGAAGATTTCTTTGGCGCCGACCCAAATCGCCTCAGGATACCTTTTGTGTCTGCGGACTCGCAAACAGGTTGCTGGTTGGAGCCAGGTGTGGACAAATTGGTCCTGTTTGTGGTAGATGGGGCACGTTTCGATTTCGCGACTGCTTTTCCTCACGGCGAAAAGAATGCGTTTTTGTCAGATAGACCTCCACTGCAGGCAATCAATGAGATATTGGGAGACGACTGCGAGATAGCCGAACTATTTCGGTTCGTCGCGGACTCCCCAACTACGACGCAACAGAGGCTGAAGGGCATCCTAACAGGAGGTTTGCCAACATTTTTTGATATTAGTAAAAGTTTTGGCGCGGTGAAACTAGTAGAGGATAACATCATAGCCCAAGCCGCGGCCGCTGGTCGCCGAGTTTCATTTTCTGGAGACGATACGTGGGTAGATTTATTTCATCCAGCACATTTTGCCGCAGGGATGGATCCGCATCCATCTTACAACGTCAATGATCTCGACACTGTTGATAATAACGTTAGAAAACACCTGATGTCCGCTCTTGACGAGCCAGGTGAGTGGGATATTCTTATTTGTCACTTTCTCGGGGTCGACCACGCGGGACATACCTACGGTGTTGACAGCCCAGCCATGGCGCGCAAACTTGAGGAAACCAATGCAGATATAAAAGCTGCAGCTTCCATGATCGCGGCAGACGAAGCTTTCGATCGCACGCTGTTTATTGTTATGGGTGATCATGGCATGACCACCGATGGAGACCATGGAGGAAGTACTCAAGATGAAACTGATACATTTATTTTTGTTCACCGCCCACGCGCAGCCAAGTTGAATCAGTCACAAACATTGCGCAATACGAGTTCGAGATTTCATCAGTCATCGGATTTTTTGTCCGTGGCTCAAATCGACTTTGCACCTACCATCTCTGCTATCCTTGACTTGCCGATCCCGTTCAGCAACCTCGGTACAGTGCAACAAAGAATTTATGAAATAGCCAGCCCGCGGAAGGAAAATTGGAATCATTCAAGATATTGTGACACAGAGTTTTGCGCCTCTGACATGGACGAACAGTACCTTATTTCTCTCAGGGGTACAGCAACACAAGTGTGGCGTTATATTGACGAGTACACGGCCAAAGCTGGAAACCCGTTTGCCTCCAACGAATGGGCCTCCCTGTTGCAACTTCGCAGTTTGGCATCGAGCGAAAGCGGAGTGCAAAGGGATGACATAGAAAACATAAAGCATTTTCTCCACACCGCAGCAGCTATAACGAGAGAAAAGTGGGTACAATTTTGCTTGTGGAAGATGGCAGTTGGTATTCTTCTCCTTTTCTGCCCTTTTGTGATGTCAATTACAGTCTACGCACACTCCAGGCGCAGTTTGTTCTTTTGCGTGATGCAGTGGCTAAAGTACCTAGACACGCGCCGATGTCGTGTCATCCTCTTCAAACTGTTTTGGCGGGCGCAACTGCTCGAAACTGTGACTATGTGCCTGTTAACTGCCCTTGTTTCGGGGCAACGACTCTCAAACAGTTTTATTTTAGCAGAAGGAGATGTTGCACACTTCATAATTGCTTCTGTATACTGTTTCTATGTGCTTAAAGGATTTTCTTCTCCTTATAGACGAAATCGCATTAAGCACGTGTGGAAGATGCTTAGGTTTGTACTCACAGCAGCTTTCTTTACCAGCATCATAGGACTTCAAATGCTTGGAGATAGCTGGGTTAAGCGAAATACTGTGGATAGGGCATGGTATGACCTGCATGTTACGCGATCTGCTTCAGATTTGAGAAACGCGCTGCTCTCTGCATTCGTTTTACTCCCATGGATCTGTCATCGGACTTTAACGCAGACCAATATGAACAGCATGAGAGCATGTGTTACTATTATTTCTGTTTCCGTGGGTCTCCGTATTTTCATGCTTGCTGGACCCGGGTCTCGTGCAATTTGGCGTTTTATAGGCTCAGAACTTTCGGGTATATTCTTGTATGCCTTGGACTGTTTTCTACCCTGGATTACATATTGTGCATCGTTCATTGCATTGAGTATTCCTGCACCGGTCGCTCCCGCATTTCATCATTTACGTTACACAGTGCAAGGAGCTACCCATTACCTCGCATGGGCACTCATCAATATATATACACTATCTTTAGGGGAGCGAGGCGCACTATGGGACTCGCTCGTGTTCATCCAATATGCGTCATTGGTATACGCCAGCCTCGATAGTTCTCACTCCTCTATATCGGCCGATGCGCGGACAGAGTCGTCCCTGCTTTTCGCATGGCAGGTGTCTACTTCTCAGCTATTTTTTGCGAGTGGGCACTGTTGCACTTTTGATTGTTTGCAATTTTCGAGTGCATTCATCGGATTCAAATTTTTCCACTTTTACTTGATGGGAGTTTTACTTGCTTGCAATACTTGGGCTGGAGATATCTTGGCATCTATAACGCTACCTGGAGTTGTCGTAATGTATTGGTCCGATGAAGGAAATGGCGGCGAAGAATCCGTGTTTAGATTTGACCTCGCGCTCGCTCACGCCTCGATTTTTTACACCACCTTTCGCCTGGCTGTCCTGATTCTCACCGTAACATTTGTTGCTTTTCAGCGCAACCATTTAATGGCTTTCGCAGTCTTCACACCAAAGTTTGTCTTTGAAGCTATTGGACAGTGCATCGGGGATGCAATTCTTATTCTTTGCATTTTCGTTTGCTCTGTGTCCTTGAAAAGGTGGAACGCCCATACTTACACACGATGTACGTATGTTCGGAACAAATAATCCTTCTAAGGTTAATATTACAAAGGCAATGATGATGACGTACACTTCACGGAGATATCTTTTCTTTGTCGATAATTCCGAGAGGCAGGAAGGTTGCTGTAAAGGGCTGATCGTAAGATACCGTGCCTTTTTGGGCGTCGTCGTCGTCGCTTTCCGATATGACAATGACCTCGGGAGAACTAGGCGATAGTACGTCTTTGCTGAGTTCGCGCTGCACACGAACCTGACAAATTGCACCATCTCGCCCTTTGTCATCTCCTACAGCCTCTCCATGACCTTCAAGTTTATCCGTAAGTTTGCCGCCCATACAATTGCCTGCAATGCGAACACTGTCATCTGTTTCTACTAGCTCTTGAGGAACATGAAGCACTGATCCTCCGGTTCCAAGTACCACGCCAAGCATGGTCTCCGCACAGATCCATCGTGCATCAGTTTTGCCCTCCAGCGGATTCGTCATCACCGGCCGCCAACGCCCACTGGATTCTATCTCTATTCGCTCTGTGGCATTTTCACGGGTCTGTCTTTCTCGGGCACGCAATACACCAAGTACGCGTGCGAGATAACCATCTATAATGATATCGTGTGGCCGCCCGGTCACACCACAGTGTGGGCATGTCCATTTGCGAACTTTTGCATTGAGCTCTATGAAAGTATCAAGGTCAAATACTGCTAAGCTCAGGCACTGTCGTGTCCTTGCCGGGGTTTTACAGATCATACCAGAAATAGGGCACCGTAGCGACAAGATCAAGCTGTCCTTAATGATGATGTCCGTATCTGTTTCCTCTTTATTCCGCCCACGCATCTTGAGCTCTAGCATGGCCTTCGCTAAAGGAAAGGACGCAGGTGCAGGAATCATACTTTTGACCTCATTCAGAGATCTTCGCACAACTAAACGCATCACCATAGAGAAAGCTCTTTCATCATGACAGTGCATATACACCTCATTGCTCCCTTCAGTTATGGTACCTAGATGCACACTCACTGGCGGGTCGCGCCCAGCTTCTCCCATGGCAGACCCTGGTTGTCGGTACAGATGGTAGGGATCATATCGAAATAAAATGTAAACCATGACAGGAAACGATGAATGTACGAAATGGGAATGTCAACAAAATAGCAGTATTATTTGAGCATGTAGAGATTCTTTACCATAACTGGAAGGGGCTGACCGTTGATGTTCACACTCGCCAGAAACGGCCAGTGCAGTCGAGCTGGCACAGGGTCATCAATCAATATACAAGCTAGCTGCAGCTGGTATTGCTCCGGGTGAGCGCGAATCAAATCAATATGCGCATCACTCAAGTAAAAGAGTCGTCGCAACGATTGCTGGTTTGTCCCTGCATTCAGTCTTAGCCGCGTCGGTGGCACAATCATGCCAAGTGCTCCCGGCAGCGTATTGTCTCCTGCTGGTGCCCAAAATGGATCTGCAGCTAGAAAACGAGCCCATATAGGTCTGTCGAATGACCCGTTGCTATGTGAATTGTCGCACGCTCGGGACATGCGTTCGGTACCATCGTCACATGCCTCGGTCTTGCTGCTGCTACCACGCAACGAGACGCGTTCATCCATTTTTCTTTTCAGAGTAGAAACGCGGGTGTCAGACGAGCCAGATAGGCAGCTGTAGGCGGAATGTATGGCATCCTCGACAGAATGTTTGCCTCCGCATTGCTGTATTAAGGCGGGATTCGAGAACACTCGCTCAAACCGACGCAGAAGATCTTCCCGTTTCCCGCTTTTCGCTAGTCTCAGCTTAGTTAGCACTTCCCTGAGTTCCGGGACTCGGAGGTGAGTTACCATCTTCCTTAACTCCTGACCTATATCGGCCGCCATGGTAGCTCGATCTAGCACCCAAACACAATATGCGCGCCGGATATAACCACGGAAGGACGGCCCTTGGAACGTACGAGTTGTGTCTCTCTGCTCCGGTCCGGGCCACTTGTTTGCTAAAGGACTTGAGGAGGCGGCCACCAACCCCAAGGACTGACCCATAGAAGAACTGACCCATAATTTGAGTCTTTCGAGTCAGACATCATCTTACTATATATTCTGCCGGGAACCGGCAATCCGTCAAGCGCAGAAATCCTATCTTGCATATATTTCTTTCGCCTTTTACTAAAGAAATCTGAGATTTGACTTCATCTTGCGCGTTCACAATTTTTTTGCCCTTTTACGGGCCTCCGCAATCTATCCTAAACACATACAAACTCCGGAGCAGGAGAAGCCTGAGCTCGAACACGTTCAACCCATAAACAGGAATAGCACTAATAATGAAGTCCATGTTATATATTCTTCCACGTTCGTACAAGGGAGGCATACCTTTCTCGGCCTTTTGGCTAAGATCAAGTGTAGTATCTGTTCTTATCAGTTTAATATCTGGTACACTGGCAATGTCCAGTATTCGATATTAAATGAATTTTTCAGGGGCGATTCCAGTTATCTGTGCTTGCACAGTGGAACCGAGGATGGCCGTGGCAGAGCACAACGCACCGGACGTCCACCCCTTATACTCTTATCTTATGACCACCCCCATTTTTATATTCTGAATTCGTTCAATCATCGAACGAAAAACAAATAAGAGCAAGGTTTATTTATTTATTTGCTCCATATCCGTTTGACGGGTACCTCGAAGGTAAGGTTTCGAAACCTTTTCCGAGTTTCGTAGCTTTTTATTAGCTGCTTTTTATTCCTGCGTACGAAATCGTCATGTACCATACGATGGATGATTTAGCTCATCTCCATGACTACGCGCCATACAGTCGCATTCATAAATGTATTAAACGCGTCTTTCTTGAACTTCGTGTTTTCGAGCACGGCCGTTTCCACGCCTTCCCAGAGCGCCTTACGCGGCTCTGCAGCCGTCTCTGAATAAGATAATAACGCTCACGGCATATCATTACCATCGGGCGACTACCGTTCTGTATCGACCGCGCGGCCACCACCAATCTCGGGCCATCTTGGCGAGAACACGGTGCCGACTTTCGGAGATAAAAACGGAGATTTCTTGGGACCTATCGACGGTAAAATTTAAAGTCCACCTTGATTGAAATCCAGAATATCGTTATTAAACATGGGGTTGTAATGCCTAACTATTGCCCCCGTGGTCGAGGGTTGTTCAATTGGAGTTTGCAACAGGGTTCGGCTGGGTGTAAAATTCGTGTGCACCGTATATTCCGCGTCGGGCCCCATGGTGACGACAGATCCGGCGTTCCTTTGCATGAGCGATGTGATGAGAGCGACGTGTATAAGGGCGAGGTTGCGCAGGTGGACGTGGTTCCGGAGCTCGTTGGGTGGTTCGATGGAGTCATAAATGGCTTGCGTTCGCTCCAGAATATTCTAAGTGTTATCTTTATTAAATATTATCTCACCACCCGGAGAACGAATGATAACACTGAATATAAATACTGTACAGTAGCGAAGGTAACTATATGTCTATTTATTAGGGCCGACAAGTGTTTTATATACCTTCGTATATATCATATATAGATACAGTGCCTATATATATATATCTAGCTAGCTACATATATACACATAGAGTCGATCTTATTAGGGCCGAACCTTAAAAAAAGATAAAACTTGTCGACAAAGGCAAAGGCGGCGCGACAGAACATAGAATATTAAGAAACCGAAGATTGAAACAAACGCTCCGACATCGCCCTTGATAAAGTCACTACGGCGCATACAAATCGCAG
>JGI26273J51734_10000929_pt1 | contig 15663 bp, 17 predicted proteins | sample SaaInlV_125m_DNA_FD_51734 | JGI IMG/M metagenome (IMG submission 51734) | reverse complement strand
GGTTGGGTTATTTAATGTCATCAAACTTAGCTCTCATGGTTGGGTTTGCGTGAGTGAGTCTTTTTATAGTTAGCTCCTCCGCTTTATTATTGGCTAATCTTAAATTGTTAACTGAGGAAAGCAAAGCTTCTTTTGTTTTATTTAAGTGGTTTATAGTCTTATCTATCTCGCCTATAGCTGTTTCAAATTTTCTACTAGCCAGTTCGTAGTTTTTTGAAAAACCTTCCTTAAAACTATTTATTTTGTTTTCGAAATTAGTGACATCTATACTTTGATTTCTCATAAGAGACAATTCATTTTTGTATTGTAAAGAATTCTTTGCAGCATTTCTTAAAAGAGTTATAATTGTTATAAAGAATTGTGGTCTAATCACATACATCTTTGGATACTTATATGAAACGTCTAAAATACCTGAATTATACAATTCATTATCCCCCTCAAGCAAAGAAACCAAAACAGCATATTCACAATTTTTATCATTTCTGTCTTTGTTTAATTTTGTAAAAAAATCTTCGTTTTTCTTTTTAGTTGAAGTTTCGTCCCCTTCGTTCTTCATCTCAAACATAATAGAAATAAGCTCGTTTCCGTTTGAGTCATTTTCTCTATAAATGTAGTCCCCTTTTGTTCCTCCGCTTATATCGTTATCCTTTTCAAAGTAAGCAGCTTGAAAAGCTGTTGCTCTTATTCTATTGAATTCAATTTCGCAATGCTGCTCTAAAGTCTCGCCTACCATTTTAGTTGAGAGCTTTTGTTTAAAGTCTCTGAGACGTTCAATTTCATCGTCTTTCATTTTTAAAGCCTCTTCTTTTAACTTCATCTTTTCTGCGAAAGCTTCATTGATAGACTTTTCTAAAAGTAATTTTTCAGTTTCTTTGTTACTCAGTTCATAAACTAACTTGTCACGCTCTTTCTTAATTAAACTAGTAGCCTCTAAGACTGCTGTTTTCTTTTCTGATTCTGCAATGGCCATTTGGGACTTTATTTTTGCCAATTCTAAATCCGTACTAGACTTTAGGGATTGTATTTCTTGTTCCTTTTTGGAAAATTCCAACTGTAATTCATTTTTTAATTTTGCCTCTGCTATTTGCACTGCATTGTTTTTATCTTTTTCTGCAACCTCTAACCTTTGTTTTATTTCAGTTTCAAATTGTTGGTCTCTTACTTGTTTTAGAATATCGGCAAAGCCAGCCTCATCTACTTTAAAAGCTTTTTTACAATTTGGGCATATAATGTCATTCATAAACTATACAGTTTTGTTAATTAAAGTAAAAACAAATTAAAAATAGCAAATTAATTTACAAGCTCTTTTAAATGCTCGTAAATCATTACCATAGCAAGGGTATCTAACTCACAATATCTTAGTAATGAATCTGTAATTGCTAATCTTTCTTTATTATTCATTTCTGTGTATTGAAGCTTACCGTAAGCAGTAAGGGCTGCGCCACCGTCGGCTATATCTTCTAAATCAGAAATAATATGGAACTTGTCATTAAATTCTTCAAAAGGTTTCGGAAGACTTCTATATGGGTCTATTACATTTCCGTTAGTATCTGATGAAAGCCACACCTTTGAAGAAGAAAAATTCTTAGAACTAATACCTATCTCTCCAATAGTTTTTTTATATTTTCTTTTTACAAAAGCAGATGACTTAAAGACTGCTGGTAGTACTTTTTTAATTGAATTGGAGCCTTTGGTATAGGGATTATAATAATAGTCTTTTATTACCTTGCAAAGGTCTATCATATCTCTTTCACCTAGCCACGGCATGCCATTATGCTCTCCTTTAGAGTGGCTTATTGTCTTTAGAAAGTCTATAAGTGTATGCTTGTCCTTTTCATTGCTTAGTTCCAACTGCTCAATAACAGCATTTACAATGGTGTTTTCATGGGTAGCAAACTTAAAAATACTTCCGCTGTTTTTACTTAGCGCTTTTTTTAGAGCTCTTGCAAATAGAAAATTGGGGTAAATGCCAGGGTCTGAATTTATAAACTGAGTAGCATGTTCTATTCTACCATTCTTATGATATATATGGTGGGAAAATTGAAATGCGACTTGTTCATAAGGCTTTTGGCCTACATAAAAGGGTAAAGCTACGGTAGAGGTTTCAAAATCTATAAAATTCAAAGGAAATGTCCAAGTATCCATTTCTTCTTTTAGTTCATCCTTAAGTACTTCTAAATTGGTATCATTATTTCTGGATTTTTCTATCTGTAACCATTGCCGTTCAGTCCTGGAAAGTTTTCCAGCGTCTGGAGCCACAAACCCTAAAATATCCTCAGTAACAAAATCCAATATAATATCGTTAGGATCTTGCACTTTTTGCCAGCTTCTAAAATCCCAAACTTCAAATAAATTCGGCTTTTTAAATTCGTTTTCTNNCCAATTTTGCTGGCTATTCCAACAAAATTCAAAACCGGATTTAAGACCNTTTAATTCGTCTTTACTAGCTGCTTTAAATTCACATTTTTTACATGAAACACAATCTATAGGATAGTTAAAATATTTATCCTTTGTATAAGCTTCTCTAAATGCTATAATACTCTGTTCAAATGTGTACTGCTCCAATATTCTCTGCTCTCCATTTTCTATAAGCGTTATAATATCTGAAATATTTACTTTACTTAATACAGACTCACGCTCTGGATCTTTTAATTTATCTAATAATCTAACTATGCCAGTTCTTTCTTTAGAAGATTTAGATATTCTAAACTTTTGATTGAGGCCTTCTAAAGACGTAGTTTTACTCTTGTCTGCTAACATCAAGAAAGGAGTCACGTTAAAAGATGAATTAGATTTTTCAATAACATACTTCTGAAAGGCTACATCAAATAAATAAGGTTTCCAACTAGGTTTAATAGCCCCTCTTTTACCAATGAATTCATAGAGGTTCTCTGGATGATAAGATTTAGCTTTCACCTCAATAAGTTGAATATTGTTACCCTTTTTAACCAAAATGTCTACTCTTATAAACAAGCCTTCTACTAGAAATGCCGGCTCAAATATGACCACATTTTCTCTTTCTAATAATTTGGCAGTAGTCTCATGTAGAGCTTTATAATCATATTGGTCTTGTTCTTCAACTAGAATTCCATCTGAATAATGAAGCCTTGCAAGTTCCTCTACCTGAAAGCCACCAGATGCTAATGCTTGTAAAAAAGTATCATTGGTTTTAGCACTATAAAACTCTTCCTCTTTTTTAGTAAAATAAAGTTTATTTGGACATTCTAGACCTAATTTATATCGTGATTTGGTAAGGTAGCGCTTGGACATAAATTTTATTTAAAAAAGAAATCAATTTATAATAATTTTTTTAGAATTGCCTCCCAAGTTGGGTATTCGTTTGGTTTGTTATCATTTTCCCAATCAAATCCGAATCTTAACAACTCACCTCTAAACTCAACAGCTCCATTCTTCTTTCTATCATCAATAAGATAATCACCTATCAACATATTCTTTGAATGTGTTGAGAAAATTCGTTTGTGAAATAATTTACCGAAGTAATTTTCAACCCAATGCTTCTTATCAGAATACGATTCTGAATTTTCCCAAGGTACAGAGGTAGCAATATACAATTCATACTTTCCGCTATAAGCTAGTTTATTAACTGCTTCAATAGCTCCTTTAATTGGTGGTGGATTTCTAAAAATCCCAGGGATATGGTCAGGATTTTGTTTATATTTATTATGTAAATCAGGATGCTTATTAAACCAATTATTGATATTAGTTCCTAAGTCAACTATAACACCATCCATATCAATAAACACTACTTTCTTTATCATTTTACTCTAAATATTGTAAGTTTTTTTACTACAATTCATTTTCACATTGATCACAATTACAATCATCCCAAACTAATAAAAGACAATCACCACTTAAAATTCCATCTTTATATTTAATTTGTCCATATGAAGAGATGTCAAGTGCCCAAGAAATATACTCTTCATCCAAATAATCCTTATAATTTCGTTTATTCCAACGGTATTCGTAATCCATTTCTCCAAACCCTGGAGAATCTTCTTTCAATGCATTTAAGCAATCATTTATAATATTACCTCCATGACCACAGTCACATGCGAAATATTGTATCTCAGTAGTTAAATATTCAGATCTTTCAAAGTCTTCTTCATCTACACTTACAACTCCAATTTTTTCATAAAAATCTTGTTTTGCTTCTTCAAAGGAAAATTTATTAGAATCGTATTTTTTACTTATTTCAAATTCTATCTCCCATAAAGTAAAATCGGTTTTTTCAATATTAACTTCTTGCATATTTTTAAATTTAGTATCTTTTAATTAACATTAAGATATTAAAATAATGAATGATAAACAAAGTACAAATATTGAAGGGAATATTAATATTGAAGTCAATTTATCAGGAGCGGGTTCAGAGTTTAATCAAGGATTGATTTCAAAAGAGGAATATAATAATTGGTTAGAATTAAAAGATAATATCTTTTGGAACCAGTTCTGTGAAGATAATTTAGAGAAAGATGGTTATTGGGANATATCTGACGTTTCAAGTTTCACTGCTATAAATAGAGATTTCTTAAAGATTGAAATTAAAATAAATAATAAATCCTTTTTTAATGGAAGTTTTGATAAACTTATTGATAAATATTTCGATGAAGAAGGTGAGATTTTAAATTCAAAAAACGAAAGTGGTATATACGGAGCTAATAATTTACCTGATAACTGGGATACTTTTTTTAAAAATGAAGAATTTAGTAAAAGAGACAAGGTATTAGTCACTACTAAAACCTCTGAAAATTTCAGCGTTAATGGTGAATTAAAAATTAGTGGTGATTTTAATATAAAGAAATTTGGATTAATTGTTTTATCAACTGATGAAATGGGTTATGGTGTTGATTTTGGAGATTATGTTTTAGGTTTTAGATACGAGGATGAAAATGTCGATTGTGAATTTCCTGGCGGAGTTGGCAATCTAGAGGCCCCTTCATTTGCTTAATTAAGGGTAAGTGGGAGATTTTAAATTACAAAAGTGAGGGAATTCAGTTATTACCTCTCCTGTTTCTTCATTAACAATATCCTCTTCAAAATCATTAATCAATTCCATACTTTTTCCACAATCTTTACAGTATTTTTTTTCATAAGGAAAAATTAAGTTAGAATTAATTTCTAAAAGTGAATTATCATTTTGAATTGGAAGATACCCGCATTTACAATTATCGTTTCTACTATCAACTTTTTGACCACAGTTTTCGCAAAAGCTTAAAGATTCATCTAATCTAAATAATTTCCCTCCTATTACATTTTTATCACAGACTTTACATGTTTTTATAAAGTTTACTCCATTCCATTCAACTTTAGCCCCACACCAAACACAATACTTTATTAATTTTTTAAAGTAATTTATCTCATCTTGTTTATTGAAATTTTTTGACTCTTTATCCGTTAATGAACTTAATGTCGGTCTTTCACAACATTTACTTGAAAAAGAATACTTCTTTCCGCACAATGAACAAAAAACAAAATCATAACTGTTCATAGTTATAAAAGAAGAAGTTAAGGGGTTTCGTTATTTCCTTTAGTGCTGTCATTTTTTGAGTTAGCCCAGACTAAAAGTTCATCCCAAGAGTTAAAATATTCATTATTTCTAGGTAAAATATAAATACTAGAATCTTTATTTTCTGCAACAGTATCTTTCCATACATTATCCCAAATAGCTTTGATAATGTGTAGTGTAGACTTATTTCCTGGTCCGTGTGTGTCAACAAAATTAACAACCATTTCATTTCCAGTTTTAGGGTGAGTTCCTTTAATTTTAAGAGAAGTAATGTTTTCGTTGTCTAAATCTAACTCCTCTTCATTGTAAGACCCTTCTTCAACCCAATCGTCTAGTAAACCATTCCAACCCTTTTCAACACTAACAGAATCCCATAAATCAACATGTATAACACAGGTTAATTCATCACTGTTTTTATAATTAGTAAAGATACCATTTTGCTCAAAAACTAATAAAGANCCAATATCAAANCCATAACATACAAAAGGCATAAACCAAAACGGAGATTTAAATCCGCGATTATCAAGTCCAGATCCTAGTGCTTCATTAATCCATGTTAAATAAATACAACTTTTAGTTGAATTAATCTTATTTACAATTAAATCTATTTCCTCTTTGGAAAACCTTCTAAATAAATCTTTTTCGATATTAGCAGAATCACTCAATTTGGGAAAAGGGATTACTTTAAGATGATTATTATTGGGTATTCCCATAATGACGGTATCATCTTTAACTAGACAGTTCCAATGATCTAGTTTAGTTTGAAAATATAAGCCTTCAGGGTATTGATCGATTTGAGAAACTTTTTTTAATTTAGAANTATCAGATTTTTTTTGAAATTCAGGAAAATCTTCTCTTATACCAGAATTTTCAGGAAAAGCTCCGTCAAATAATTTTTCTTGAACTCCCCATATTCCTTTTAAAGCCTCTATGAATTGAAATTCATTATCGTGACAAAATCCATCTGCATAAGAAAGCCACTTTAAATCTGTTAAAATTAATACTAATTGTGTATTGAGTTTATTTTGTTTCTCTAAATCTGAAGTTGTGTTGTCTTTGTTGAATTTAGTTATAAAAAAAGCTTTTATATCATGGACACATTGATATAGTTTTTCAATAGAAGAATTTTTCTCCAATTCAGAAGTTACTGCCTCAAAAGTTTTATTGTACTGTTCATCATCTGCATCCGTGTTCCATTCTTTCCAATATTTCTTCATCTTCTCTTTTTCTCCTTCGTCAAGTTCATCATCAATTTTGAAACAGAAAAAAACGAAAAGAAATAAAAGTTTTTCATTAAAATTCCAGTTTTTAGGAAATTCAATTAATTCACTCTTAGTTTTTAAAAAATCTTTATTTATGTCTCTGTCACGAGAGAGTAATCCTAATCCGCCAGGCACGTCAATTGAATTCCCAATATAAATTCTCAAAAAACTCCAGGTATCTTTGTTAGGAAATTTAAAAAGCAACCTAATTGTCCACCAATGTTTTAATAACGGGTGTTCATTGTCATTATCAATTAAATAATCATAATCAACATATCTGTTTTTACTATATGAATCTGTTAGATATTTAATGGATTTTTTTGCGTCTTCATTTGAGGTTTGATTAAAAAAATTATCTCGATTAGAATCAATAATTGATCTTAAACTCCATAGTGAAACTGAAAAATTTGTGTGTGGTAATATCCAACCATTAAGTATATTATGATAGTCGGCATAACTATTATCTAGTCTTGAAAATAAGCATAATGCTAATGCTACTGTATCTCTTCTAAATCTTCCATTAGAATAAGAAAATTCTTTATTATCTAACTGAAGATCATTCCAATGTAATGCAACGATAGAATAATGACAAACCTTGTCACGAAGTTCTTTGTTTGTTAAGTTTAAGTCTTGTTTGTAAATAAAATCAACAAAAACTCTAGTTAAATTCCATAGAGTTTGTCTCTCTTCTGTGCTAGGTTCTCTACTAATTGTATCAGATGTAATATTTGTAAAAGAATCAATTTTTTCGAATTCTAATACTGCATTATTTAATATTTGATCATAAATATTTGTTGTACCCATAATGTTAAAATAATAAAATATAACTAATAAAAAATATGTATAACATTAAAAGAAGTATTCCTCTATTTAATCCAATCTTTTTATTTGAAATTAAAATTATAAATGTTAGAATAGTTAATACAAGTAAAATAATCATAATTCTTAGACTAAATTCTTGTACACTTTCTGTTAAAAAAATAGGATTGTATAAAATAGAGAACATTAGTATAGGAAAACCTAACGCAAACCCAATATCAAAAACGTTACTTCCAATTGCGTTTGAAATAGCATCATTGTAATTTCCTTTCAAAGCATCTTTAACAGAGAGTATAGTGTCAGGAACACTAGTTGCTGCAGCAGCTATAATTACTGCAATTATAGATATTGGTAAATCTAATCCCCTTAAATTTTCAAATCCTAAGATAGAATATTGATTTTGTCCAATTAATTCACAAGCCCACACAAGAATCAAACATGAGCCTCCCATAAATAATAATGAAATCATTAAGAGTAATATAGCTTTAGTGTTATTAATTTTTTTATTTCCAATCAAAGCATTTGAAAAATCTAATTTTAAAAAACTGATGAAACGATTTTTTACATCAATAGATTGAATATCATTGGAATAATTTATACTTGTATCAGATTTAGCTTTCATCGATGTAATCATATAGATTACATAAATAAAATACAAACTAACTAAAATAGTACCGCCAATAATATTTAATAACTGAAAGTAGATTATAAATATTAGAGCAATTTGAAGAGTTATTAAAGCTATTGAATCTCTGAAGATTACTTTCTTTGAAACTTCAATGGTCTTTGAAACACCGTAATAAACAACGGCGATTATTGATAATGCAGGAATTACCATAGCATTAAACACAGCACTTCCTGCAACAGTACCTAATCCACCAGAAAACCCTTCGGAATCCTTTAAGAATAATAAAAAGAAAATACTAGTTAATAACTCTGGCATTGAACTAGATATTGCGTTAATAGTAGCACCTTTAACACCCTCTGTTAAGTTTCTGCCTAGATAAGAAGAAGCATCATCAAATCCATTAGAAGCTTTCCAGATGATAATACTAGAAAAAATAATTAATAAAAGAGGAATTATAATACCCATATAATAAAATTTAAAAAAAAAAAGGCAATAAGCCTTTTTTTTTTTAAATATTGAGTGTTTTTATTGTTTTTTTACTGCCTCATCAAAAGTTATATTAAGACACTCTAAACAAGCATGTAAGAATTTACTTTCAATATCGGCTATTTCACCATCAGCTTGCCCAATTATCATAAGACCTCTAGCAGCTTTTATTCTTATATCTTTTTCTAAGGCTTCACCGATTCCAGAAGCAACTTTAAAAACTGCTTGAATTCTTTCTTCAGTGNTATTGAATGAATTCCACCATTCAAACCCTTCATTAATAGTTTGTTTTCTAGTTTCCTCATCAAATCCTGCAGGTTCAAGAATTGTGTGAACTAATCCACCAACAGTTTGTAATTCAATTTTATCGATTTTGCCGTCAGCAGCTGTCATTTCAATAAACATTCCAACTAAGGCATGGGCATGTGTAAATTTTTTTTCACTCATAATTTTATTATTTAATTTTTATTTTAAATCATCAAAAGTTAAACCAAGACATTGCAAACAACCATTAAAAAAAGCCTGTTCTCCCTCAGCAATTTCTTTATCAGCAGCTGCAATTACAGAAAGACCTTTAGCAATCTTTATTCTCTCCTCCTTAGAAAGAGCTTTTTGCATTCCAAAAGCTAATCCAAAAATCGCAGTAGCTCTATCTTTAGTCGTTTCAAAAGAATCCCACCAATCAAATGATTCTGCTATGATTAGTTTTCTAGCTGCCTCATCAAATCCGTTAGGTTCAAGATGTATTTTCACTAATGCTCCAACTGTTTGTAATTCAACCTTATCCATTTTCCCGTCAGCAGCAGTCATTTCTACAAACATACCAACTAAACCGTGTGCAAATGTTAATTTTTTTTCACTCATAATAATGTTATTTTAATTTTATAAAATCGAATATAATAAAAAAAGAAGTTCGATTTCATTTTATTATAAAAAAAGAAGTTCGATTTCATTTTATTATAAAAAAAGAAGTTCGATTTCAAATAATCAATATATTATGCATTAAATTTAATTTAAATTAGCAGAAATGAAAAAAATATTTTTAAATGAAAGAATTATAATTTCAATAATTCTTTTAAATTCCGTTCTAATTTTTCTAGAGGGGTTTAATCAATTTAACCAATATGAACTAATTTTTAATAATTTTCATTACATTTTTTTGATTATATACATTCTTGAATTATTATTTAAAATTCATGAATTTGGTTTTAAAAATTATATTAAAGAAGGGTTAAATAAATTAGACTTTTTATTAGTTGTAATTTCCTTTCCTGAACTATTTGCTTTAATTTCTAACTTAGAAATCACAGATTTATCTTTTCTATTTACTTTAAGGACAATAAGGTTAATAAGAATTATAAGGCTTTTTAGAGTTATTTCAGTTTTTGAAAATAGCAAACACTTGTTTAAAGGGGTTCAACGTGCATTGAAATCCTCATATTTGATTATTTTTATCTTCGTTGTTCTTAACTTTATTTTCGCTTTATTATCACATAATTTGTTCTCAAATATAGCACCTGAATATTTTGGGGATCCGTTAACTTCTTTTTATTCAATATTTAAAATATTCACTATTGAAGGTTGGTATGAAATTCCTGATATAGTTACTGAAAATATTACAAATTCAGTCGAAATATGGTTTGTTAGACTCTATTTTGTTATTGTTTTGTTTATAGGTGGAATTTTTGGCTTATCAATAATAAATTCTGTCTTTGTTGAAGGTGTTATTAATAATGATAAAGATGATGACAAATTAAATGATATTATTTCAAGACTTGACTCAATTGAAAAAAAAATAAAATAAGAAATTGTTAGCTTCTGTTTTTTAAATATTTAATCATCTCACTTTTAGATAATTCAACAGTACTTCCACTTCTTCTTATATAAAACTTTTCTTCCTTATTAATTTTTGCAAAAATTGCATTACGGGCTTTCTTAACATTTATTCTGCAAAAATCTAAGTTATTTATAGTTTCTATTGTTATTAATAAAGAAGAAAAAATAGAATTTGTAAAGGTTTTTGAAATAATATTATCTAAATGTTTTTGAAAACCATCTTTATTTTGATCAATGGGCTTGAAACTCAAATAATCTTTTTCAAGGCCAACAATTTCTTCACTGTCATTAACTCCAATAAATAAATCTCCACCATTAGAATTTGAAAATGCTGCTATTGTTTTTAAAACTCCGAGTTCGATAGCTTCTGGTGGTGCTTTTTGTTTTAAACAGACTCTCATAGTCTCTTTAAATTCACAATTATTGCTTTCACCGGATTTAATTATCTCTAAAGTATTTTGTTCAACAGGTTTATTAAATGATTTTTTAAGTTTAATGATTAAAGATTTGCCTTCAAATATTTTTTCAAAATACTTTTTGTTTTCAAAAATTTTATAAAAACTTTGAGTGGTATATTTACTATCCTTGGATGATAATGATTTTATTATTGAAGGAGCATAATCCTTATTTTGATTTTGATTTTCTAAGTATGCGGTAACGTCTTTTATTTGATTTAATCTGTAAATTGGTTGATTTTTTCTAATATATTTTTTTCTTTTTTCTAATAATTTCAGGTCTTTATATTTGTTTTTCCATTCTTTTAATATGTATAGTTTACCATCAGTTTTGTAGCAAATTTTTAATAATAAAATTTGAATAGATTTTATGTTTACATTTTTTCTTTCCTCATTAACTTTTGAAATTATTTCCTCAAGAGTAGAAGGTTTGTCTAATCTTATAACAGCTTTTTTAATTAAAATTTCAATAGTTTCTGTAGGTGTATTTGAACTTGACAAAATCCATTTACCTGTTTTACCAAAAGACTTGAATCTTTTATCAGAGTGTAAGGTCAAACTATGCCTGTCATATAATTTAGATTTATGTTCAATTTGAAGAGAATTTATTTTTGATACTATATCATCAATATACATTTCCTTTTTATTTTCGTGTAATATTCTATAAGCTTTATCAGAAGCACGAGAAAGTAGATGAAATTTAATTTCATATAAATAATTTCCATTAACTTCTATACAATCAATTTCAGGAAGACTTTTTATGAATCTAATTATATTTTGATTTTCAAATTTCCCAATTTTTTTCTTTAGGTTGATTATAAGATCATTTTCAGAAATTTTAATACATTCTTTCTTTAATAGAAGTAAGGTATGTTCTATAATTTTACTGTATATTTTTTTTGATTTTAAATTTGTAGAAACAATTACAGCTTTGGTGTATTGAGATTCTAATTTCCCCAAAAACGAATAGTTTAAAAAATCAATTAAAAACTCTAATTCATTTGAGAAATTATTAATAGAATTTATTTTAAATTCTGTAGAAATATATTTTTTAAATTCTTTGAAAACAAAACATTCAATATCGTCAAACTCAAGTTTAATTTTATTTAAATTATTAACTATATCCTCTCTTAATTTAATTTTGTTTTTAAGGTCAATACCTTGATTTACAAATTGAATAAATTGTTTCAAAACTTTAATTCTAATTTGCCTAACTCTTTCGTTTGAAATGTTGTTAATTAATGCAATATCCGCGTTTGAAGATTTATTAGTTCCTAAACCATAATAATCAAGAAAAATTTTAGAATACTTAACTTTTAAAGTATTATCACAAAAGTTTATAGCTGTTATTGATAATTCCTCAAGAAAATTTAACTTAGAAATTGAATTGGTATTTTTAATTAAAAATCTTTCTTGCTCATCATTTTTATATTGTTTCTTTTGAAACTCATTGAAGGTTTGTTCTTTATCATTTGTCATTCCTCCAACTGTAAACATTTTGTCCCTATCGTCACTTTCTTGTGAATCTTGTCGCTCGAATAAATCTAGTAAATCGGGATCATTTAAATCTTCAACAAATTCAAATTCGGAAATTGGCAAGATTTTTAAATCATTATCTTCTTTTATTTTATCATAAATAGAAATTTTATTATTGTTGAAATATATTTTAAAATCCAAAAATAATTTGATTGCATTTGTACCAATTCCTTTATGACTTGAAAACTCATTCAAAGTAAGTTTTTCAAAATCACCAATTGTTTTAACCCCAATTTTACTAAGCTTTATGTAAAGTTTTTGTTCTATAATTTTTTTTAAATTATCTAAAGTGTAATCTGAAAATTTTATATTTGACATATAAAAACTAAATTATGAAAAAATTCAGAAATGTAGTCCCTGAAATAGACACAAAAATACATTCTATTGATTATATTAAAATTGATGGTTACGATTGTAGGCATGAGGCATGGAGTTGGGATGGAGTTTTGGGAGAATCTTTAATTTTTTGCACTAAAGACTTTAAAAATCCAAAAAAAGAAGTTTTACAAATCGTAGCATCCTACATTAATGAAAAAATTGAAGAAAAAAAACATACAATTATAATTAAAGATGAGTTTGTTTTTTTTAACTACAACTTTATATGGTAGATAATTTCGAAATATTATAAAAACATGAAAGTTAAAAAACTTAGAGTATTTGACTTTGACGATACATTAGTTAAAACTAATTCCTTTATTTACATAACTAATAATGGAATAAACAATAAACTTTCACCAGGTGAATATGCAGTTTATCAGGAAAAATCTGGTGATATTTTTGATTATTCTGATTTTGAAGATGTAAAAAATCCAAAACAAATAAAACAAATGACGATGGTTTTTAAAAGGATTGCAAATAAAAGAAATGGAAAAGGTTTGTTTATATTAACTGCAAGAGCAGCCTACAAACCCGTAAGAAAATATTTAAAAGATATTGGTATTGATATGGAAAATATTTTTGTGAAAGCCCTAGGATCTAATAATCCAAATGAAAAAGCTAATTGGATAAAAAATAAAATAGAAAACGAAAACTATAATGATATTTATTTTGCTGATGATTCAGAAAAAAACATTAATACAGTAAAAAAAATGTTATTAAAACAAAAAAATATAAAATATAAATTACAAAAAATTAATTATGATTAATTCAAGGGATGCTTTTTAAAAAACTAGTATTACTGATATTTATTTTCTTGATTGGATGTACTGATAGTGATAGTGTAAGTGGTGACGTTAATAATATTAAATTAGAATTTATTGAAGGTTTAAATGATGATATTGATTTTCACTTAAATAAAAATAGTGAGGGATATTATGAATTGGTTCTAAACAAATTTTCAAATCAGACTATTCAAAGAATCACTGCAAAACTTACACAAAATAATTTTCCAATTCAAGATAATTATGGGAATATACAACCTAAGCTTATTGAGTGGGAATCAAATTTATATTGGTGGTTAAAAAAAGGGGATACTGTTGCGCAAATAACCAAAACATACTTTAATAAATTTACAGGAGAAATTACGTATACTAACTTACCACCCTTAATTAATTGGAAAGATGAATTAGTGTCAACAATAAATTCGTCTTCTTATACCAGTAATCAAACAGGTTTAGTAAATACAGTTATTGCACCGATTCGTGAAATGTCAGGTGACACTTTAAAAATAATAGTTAAATATAATCATCTATTATCAGATTCAAGTTATAAAAAGTTTAGAGATTCTACATATATTTTATTAAAATAGAACTACAATGTTATATTATAACATAGTTCTTTATTGAGGGTTTATGATTATAAGGTTTAGATAATTATTAGATTTATATATATTAAAAATTATGAGTGAGATAGAAATTATTGATGCAACTTTATCAGGAAATAGAAACAAATCAGGTAGAAATAGAATAGTTCCTGTTCCTTTATATATAAGAGATATACTTGTAAAAGGAGAACCTAATAATAATATATTTTCTAATAAGCCTAAACCTTTCAATATAGATTACTTTAAGACACTTTGGAGTCGTTTTAAGAAACAATCTGATATACTTGAACAAGGACAAACGCTCTACTCTTTTAGGCATTCTGGAGCGATAGAAATCTTTAAGCGTACAGGGTCATTAACCAAGCTGCAGAAAGCTATGGGACACTCAAGTTTAAATGTTAGTTTAACCTACTTACGTGGATTAGAAGTTGCTGAATTAAAAGAAGAAGATATGCCTAATCTTTTGCCCAATCTTCTCCAGAATCATCTATAAATTCACAAGTTTCCCAGTCAATATTAAATTCCTCAGCAAACTTTTCAATTCTTTCATACACATCCCATAGTTCCGCACTTCCATCACAATCTTCTCCGGATTCCATAAGTTCATTATCAGTACCTTTAAATACAAATTTGGCGATTCCTTTTTCATAATCGTAATCAAAAATTGAATTTGCAATACAGTCTTCAGCATATCCACTGTTAAAAAAATCTTCGCAGTATATATATTCATAATCGTCCTCATCAACACCTTCCGTTTCAAAATCAGGATCAACATATTTTAATTTTTGATTGGGTTTAGAAATAATTTTTACTTTCATTATTTAACTTATTGATTATATTATTAAAAATAAACATTTTTTTTTCAATTCAGTATAGTATTAATATACAAAATATGTACAATAATATGTACAATTTTTTTGTTCCCGGAATTGTACACGTGTTTTTGGGATAATTAGGGATATTGCTTACGTATTGAATACCTTGTTAACAGAGTAAATAGGTGTTTATTGGGTATTAGTTGCACCCCTGTCTACTTCCCAATACAGAAATTTGCAAAGATATTGCCTAGTACATCATCATTAGTGATCTCACCTGTAATTTCAGCAAGATGCTCAATAGATTTTCTAATATCTACTGACAAAAGGTCTCCAGAAATATCACTTTTTAGTCCTATATTAACTTCTTTAATAGCTTTTAAAGCTTTCATTAGTGCTTCGTAATGTCTTGAATTACTAATTACAGTGTCAGTATATGGATTAAGAATATTTATCTCGTTAACAAGTCTCTTTTTAAGTGATGATACAGAATCTATATTATTAGCAGAAATTTCGATTATCTCAAACTTTTCTAATTGA
>JGI26273J51734_10000928_pt1 | contig 15669 bp, 18 predicted proteins | sample SaaInlV_125m_DNA_FD_51734 | JGI IMG/M metagenome (IMG submission 51734) | reverse complement strand
AAGAACCGTAAGCGGAACTTTAGAGCACTTTGGATTCAACGTATAAACGCTGCAGTGCGTTTAAACGATGAGACGCTAACATATAGTCGCTTCATCAATGGAGTGCAAAAAGCTGGCATAGAAGTTGATCGTAAAGTTTTGGCTGATTTAGCAGTTCATGAACCTGAAGCATTTGGTGCAATAGTTGAGCAAGCTAAAGCTGCACTCTAAAAAAAGTTATATCACAATTTTAAAGCCTTACAGTAAACTGTAGGGCTTTTTTTGTTTTTAATATGCAGAAATTTCAAGTATCAAAAACAATAATTTTTACCAAAGCTTTCTATGAATTTAGAAGATTAAATGATTAAAGAATGTTTAGGTATATTTTACTGATGCCGAGCTTGCATCTGGATGCTGTTGTGATAATTCATTAGACAACAAAAGGGACATGACCATGGAAGCTTTAAATGCTTTAAAATCTAAATATTTAAATGCTGTCTCAGAGGCAGTTGATGAAACATCTTTAGAAAATGTGCGAATAGCAGCCGTAGGTAAAAAAGGTGAAGTAAGTTTAAAAATGCGTGAGCTTGGTAAAATGTCACCTGAAGAACGCCAAATAGCTGGACCAGCATTGAATGCATTAAAAGATGAGATTAACTCTGCATTATCTGCTAAAAAATCTGCACTTTCTGATGCAGCATTAAACGAAAGGCTGCAAAATGAATGGCTTGATGTTTCGATGTCAGGGCGGCCTCGCCGTCAAGGATCGCTTCATCCGATCTCTCAAGTAACAGAAGAAATAATTGCGATATTTGCATCATTAGGATTTTCAGTTGCAGAAGGCCCGCAAATTGAAAATGATTATTACAACTTTGATGCATTAAATATAGCCCCAGAACATCCAGCGCGCCAGGAGCATGATACATTCTATATGCATCGAAATAAAGATGATGAACGTGCACCTAATGTACTGCGTACGCATACAAGTCCTGTGCAAATTCGTCATTTAGAAGCGAATGGTGCACCGTGTAGGATTATTTGTCCTGGTCGAGTATATCGTGCGGATTATGATCAAACTCATACGCCCATGTTTCATCAATATGAGGGAATGTGTATTGATGAAAATATATCAATGGCAAATTTGAAATGGACACTCGAAGAATTTTGTCGAGCCTTTTTTAACATTGATAATATTGAATTGCGGTTTAGGGCTTCCCACTTTCCTTTTACTGAACCAAGCGCAGAAGTTGATATACGATGCTCATGGGCTGGGGGTCAGCTAAAAATTGGTGAAGGTGATGACTGGATGGAAATTCTTGGATCTGGGATGGTTCATCCGAAAGTATTGCATGCAGGTGGAATTGATGCCGAAAAATATCAAGGATTTGCTTTTGGGATGGGTATAGATCGTCTGGCTATGCTCAAGTATGGCATTCCAGATTTAAGAGCATTTTTTGATAGTGATTTGCGTTGGTTGCGTCACTACGGATTCGTAAGCTTAGATACGCCTAATTTACATAATGGTATTAGTCGTTAACAATTTATTATATAAATAAATATAATAAATTTTCAAAAAGGCATTTAGAATGAAAAATTTTTTAAACATAGCCCAAAAATTTGGATTTGGTCTTTTTACAATTGTCTTGCTTAATATCTTGTCTGGAATTTTTTTGGGCAAAATATTTTTTAGTGTATTTATAAGCTTCTGGATCTTTACAATTGGCTTGGCTTTAGTTGTATATCCAGCAGTTTTAAATAAACGTAATGAAGATTAGTTTGTGTTTGGAGACTTCAGATTGCAATTCACAGCTATTACTAATTAATAATAAATTCTTAACATGGTAGACTTATGAAATTTACATTATCTTGGTTAAAAGAACACCTTAAAACTGATGCATCTCTTAATGACATCACTGAAGCTTTAACAGACCTTGGGTTAGAAGTTGAAGGTGTTGAAAATCCATTGGACAAACTGGAAAATTTTACTGTTGGATATGTTTCAAATGCTGAAAAACATCCAGACGCGGACAAGCTTCGAGTATGCAAAGTTGATACTGATGAAGGCGAACTTCAAATTATATGTGGTGCACCTAATGCTAGAGAAGGCATTTACGTTGTGGTGGCAAAGCCTGGAGTTTATGTTCCGGGATTAGATATCACAATCGGTGTTGGAAAAATTCGTGGAATTGAGTCATTTGGGATGATGGCTTCAGAGCGTGAAATGGAGTTATCTGATGAACATGATGGTATAATTGAGTTAGATGGTAATCCAGCAGTTGGTTCGAAATTTGTTGATTATTTGAAGAAAAATAGACCAGAATCTGTTGATCCAATTATTGAAATAGCAATAACACCAAATCGGCCTGATGCCTTAGGTGTTAGAGGAATAGCAAGAGACCTTGCAGCTCGAGGTGTTGGGGAATTAATTAATCGTGATACAGTGCCTCAAATCGATGAAAAATTCACATCTAATCTAGAGGTAAGTATTGATAGTAATACACTAGATGGCTGCCCATTGTTTGTTGGGCGAGAAATTAAAGGTGTCAAAAATGGTCCAAGTCCTGACTGGCTTCAAGCTGCATTGCGTGCGATTGGTTTAAGACCAATTTCACTACTAGTAGATATTACAAACTATTATACTTATGATCGTAATCGACCCCTTCATGTTTTTGATATGGATAAGGTTTCTGGAAACTTACGAATCCATAAAGCAGAAGGTGGAGAAACTATTACTGCACTGGATGATAAGGAATACGTATTACAAAAAGATATGATGATTATATCAGATGACAATGGTGTAGAAAGTATTGCTGGAATTATGGGTGGACTGGATACTGGCTGTGATGAAAGCACAATAAATGTTTTTGTTGAAAGTGCGTATTGGGATCCAACTAAGATTGCTATTACTGGACGTAAGTTGAAAATTAACTCTGATGCGCGGTATAGATTTGAAAGAGGTGTAGATCCATTATTTACAATTAATGGATGTGATCATGCTGTAACACTGATACAAAAGTATGGTGGTGGGGAAGCTTCAGCGCTTGTAAAAGCAGGAGCAGTTCCAGATGTATCTCGATCATATACACTTGATACTAACAGAATTGAATCGCTCGTTGGAATGGAGATTTCGTCAGAGGATCAAATAAAATACCTTACAGATTTAGGATTTATCATTGAAGGTGATCAGGCCCAAGTGCCAAGCTGGCGTCCTGATGTTCTTGGTTCTGCGGATCTTGTTGAAGAAGTCGCGCGAATTGCATCACTTACTAAGCTTGTTGGTGTGCCTCTGCCTCAATTAGCTGAAGGTGTTCCTAAGCCTATTTTAACACCAATGCAGCGTAGAGAAGCTATGGCGCGACGAACTATTGCAGCGTTAGGATATAATGAATGTGTTACATATTCTTTTATTGATAAAAAATCTGCAGATCTTTTTGGTGGTGGTGCAGATGATGTTATGATTGGCAACCCAATATCATCTGAAATGAGTCACATGCGGCCATCACTGCTTCCTGGATTATTGCAAGCAGTTCAACGAAATCAAGCACGAGGCGTAATGGACTTGGCATTGTTTGAGGTAGGGCCAGTTTTTCATGGTGGTGAACCTGAAGAGCAGGAGCTATTGGCCTCAGGATTACTAGTGGGTCATACAGGTCCTCGCGATGCATTTGGCGTTAGACGACCAGTTGATGCTTTTGATGCAAAAGCTGATGCAGAAGCAGTATTATCTGCCATAGGTGCACCTGATAAATTAATGGTATTACGTGGCGCTAAATCTTGGTGGCACCCTGGCAGATCAGGGAAGCTCTCATTGGGCCCTAAAAATATAATGTGTGCATTCGGTGAATTACATCCAAAAATTGTGGAAGCTTTTAATATTAAAGGCCCTGCAGTTGCATTTGCCATACATTTAGAAAATCCACCGCTACCAAAGAAAAAAACAACAACACGAGCTGCTCTAAAAACAAGTGATTTTCAATCTGTTGATAGAGATTTCGCTTTTGTAGTGGATAATAAAGTTGAAGCATTAAGTGTTTTAAACGCTGCAAAAGGAGCTGATAAATCGCTTATAACTGATGCTCATGTTTTTGATGTATTTGATGGTGTTAAAGCTGATGGTCAAATGGGGTTAGATAAAAAATCCATTGCTATAACAGTAAAACTACAACCAAAAGATGCCACCCTGACTGATAAAGATATTGAGGCTGTTTCTGAAAAAATTATTGAAAAAGTGACAAAAGCAACTGGTGGGGTTTTAAGGGGATAATATGGGATTAAAGGTTTATTTAGCAGGAGAAATTCACACAAATTGGCGTGAAGATATTGCCCATGGTTGCAAAGGTTTGGATGTAGAATTCACTGCGCCCGTAACAGATCATGATTCATCTGATGATTGTGGTGTAGCAATAATGGGTCCTGAAAAAGATAAATTCTGGCATGATAATAAGGGTGCAAAACTAAATGCAATAAGGACACGAAAAGCCATTGAAGATGCTGATATCGTCGTCGTTAGATTCGGTGAGAAATACAAACAATGGAACGCCGCTTTTGATGCCGGGCAAGCATATGCAATGGGCAAATCATTAATAATAATGCATCAAGACGAACATCAACATCCATTGAAAGAGATTGATGCAGCTGCATTGGCTGTTGTAAAGTCACCATTGCAGGTATCACAAATTTTAAAATATACTTTAGATGGTTCTTTGCCAAAATAGGGTGTTATTTTTCTAAAATTTCCTCACTTTGGAGAAATTTTTCAAATGCTTCTAAGTTCATTTGTTCTATTTGACCAAAGCTTTCCATCCAGAGGGATGCGTCTCGCATTGCGTGAACTTGTAGCTTGCACCACTTCACACGCCCTCTTTTTTCTTGAACAATTAGCCCAGACTTCGATAAAATACGTAGGTGTTTTGATATTGCTGCTAATGACATGTCAAAAGGTTCTGCAACGTCTGTTACAGCCATGTCATCCTCTAACAACATAATTAATATTTCTCTTCGGGTAGAATCTCCAAGAGCTGCAAATATATTATCAAGATCATATGCCATGATAATTTCTATCTTTTATTGAATGCATAGGTCAACTTATTGCTTGATAAAATATTATCTTATTAGCTTCATAACTTTAGTCACTTTAATACTTAACCAAAAGGTTGAATGACGGATTCATGCTGTTTTTTTATTATAATTTATTAAAAATTTTTTTTTAATAAAAATTATACAATTAAACTGTTTGTTTTCAATGAGATGCATGCTTTTTAAAAGTACGTAAATTCGTTGACACCAATACACATGCATTCTATTAAACCTCAAACTGTCCTTTGTTTTCAAGCGAGGTGTTTATGGCTGATAAAATCGACCCCAAACGTCTTTTTGATTTGGATGATAGGTTAAATGCAAAAAAAAACGCCTCTAAAAGTGAGGTTCAGCATGAAAACCATTATTCAGGTGCTCAAGTGGGTTGGAGGATGGTTACTGAGTTGGTTGTGGGGATGCTCATGGGACTTGGTATAGGATATGGTTTGGATCACTTGCTTGGCACTCTGCCTTTGTTTTTGATCATTTTTATAATGTTAGGCTTTGCTGCTGGTGTGCGTACGATGATGCGAACCGCAGAGGAAGTTCAAAGAAAGAATATCACAGTTGATGATGATGAGTTATCAACAAAAAATACAGGTAAAAGTGGCGATTAAAAACTAATCGTTACAGTAAAAGGAATTTTAACGTGGCAAAAGAAGAAGCAGGTAACGGTTTAGTTTTCCATCCAATGGATCAGTTTGAAATCAAAACGTTGTTTGGTGATGGTCCAGTTCATTGGTATAGCTTTACTAACGCCACGCTTTGGATGGGGCTTACCGTATTAGCAGTTTTTGCATTATTGGTTTTGGGTACCTCGCGGCGCGCAATGGTTCCTAATCGTGTACAATCAATTGGTGAGTTGGCGTATGGCTTTATCTATCGAATGATTGAAGATGTAGCAGGAAAAGACGGCGTAAAATACTTTCCCCACATAATGACACTCTTTATGTTTATTGTATTTTCAAATTTTCTTGGTTTGCTGCCGATGGCATTTACTACAACATCACATATTGCTGTCACAGGTGTATTAGCGATGGGAGTGTTTTTGTCGGTTACTATTTTGGGCTTTGTAAAACATGGATTTAGCTTTTTTGGTTTATTCTGGATCAGCTCAGCTCCATTGATACTAAGACCTATTCTGGCACTTATTGAAATAATCTCGTACTTCGTTCGTCCACTTAGCCATTCTATTCGTTTGGCGGGAAATATGATGGCAGGCCATGCTGTGATAAAAGTGTTTGCAGCTTTTGCGGCGGTACTAGCGATCTCACCCTTTGCTATTATAGCAATCACTGCAATTTACGCATTGGAAGTTTTAGTAGCTTTCATCCAGGCTTATGTATTTGCAATTTTAACCTGCGTGTATCTTAAAGATGCATTGCACCCGAACCACTAAACTAAACACAATATTAAATTTAAAACATACTAATCTTAAGGAGATTTAAAATGGAAGGCGACATCGTACAAATGGGCGCATATATCGGCGCAGGCCTCGCATGTACTGGCATGGGCGGCGCAGCCGTTGGTGTGGGCCATGTAGTTGGCAACTTTTTATCAGGTGCATTACGTAACCCGTCAGCAGCTACAGGCCAAACAGCGACAATGTTCATTGGTATCGCGTTTGCTGAAGCATTAGGAATTTTCTCATTCCTAGTAGCGCTACTACTAATGTTTGCTGTTTAAGCAAATAAAGATTGTGTGAATTTGTTTGCACTCAAAGAAATGCGGGTGAGGTTTGCCTCACTCGTTTACCTAATTGGAGAGCAATAATATGGCTGATAAAGTAGAAGGCGCAGCACAAGCAGCAGAATCTGCACCTGGCATGCCTCAGTTGGACTTTAGTACATTTCCAAATCAAATATTTTGGTTGGTTGTTACTTTAATTGTCCTGTATCTTGTTTTAAGTCGAGTAGCATTGCCCCGAATAGCTACAGTTTTGTCAGAACGTCATGGTGCAATTCAGCGTGATCTTGATAAAGCTGAAGAGATGAAAAGATCTGCTATTGAAGCAGAAAATACATATAACAAAGCACTAGCTGACGCTCGTGCNAAAGCAAATGATATTGTTAATGAAGCTAAAGCTGAAATTCAAAAAGATTTGGATAAAGCCATAGCAAAAGCTGATTTGGAAATCGCTGCGAAAGCAGCTGAATCTGAAAAAGCAATTAGCGCTATCAAAGATAGTGCAGTTCAATCTGTTGAAGAGGTTGCTAATATAACTGCTAATAATATTGTAGACGCTATTCTACCAGAAGCTGCTGATACAAAAAAAATTAAAGTGGCAGTGGCTACAAGGTTGAAAGGTTGATTTGATGCGTAATATTTTAACATCGCTTATAGTTTTATTAGCAACCCCTGNACTTGCTGCTTCAGGACCATTTGTATCATTAAGTAACACTAATTTTGTAGTGCTTATAGCATTTTTATTATTTGTAGGATTACTTATATATTTAAAAGTACCTGGAAAATTAAGTGGTATGTTGGATGAAAGAGCAAATGGTATTCAGTCTGAACTAGATGAAGCAAGATCATTAAGGGAAGAAGCTCAAAGTATTTTAGCTGAATATGAGCGAAAACAAAAAGAAGTTCAAAATCAGGCTGATCAAATTATTTTACATGCGAAAGAAGAAGCAAAAANTGCTGCTGCTGCTGCTAAAGACAATCTNAAAGCATCCATAAAGCGTAGACTAGCTTCAGCAGAAGACCAAATTCTATCTGCTCAAACAGCAGCTGTAAAAGAAGTTAAAGATACTGCTGTCATTGTTGCTATCGCTGCTGCAAAAGATGTCATTTCTTCAGGTATGAATGCTTCCCATGCTAACGAATTAATTGAAACTGCCATTAAAGATACAAATGGAAAATTCCATTAAGTAACAATTAATTTAGATTTATTAAAATCCACTTGTATAACCTACAGGTGGATTTTTAGTTTAAAGACTTAACTTGTTGTTGTGTGGTCGAGACGAAGTTTGGCAATTTCTTCATTAGCCTCAGCTTTTTTTACTTCTTGCATGCATGTTTTGATAAAGTCCATATGGTCTTCAATTGCTTTTCGCGCTCCTTTTGCATTGCGATTTTGAATAGCATTGCAAATTGATCTGTGTTGTTCAAGAAGTGTACCGCGCGTAGTATGTCTGCTAAACATAACTTGCCGATTGTAAAAAATACCTTTTTTCAGCATTTCGAACATTGATCTAACCATATGTAAAAGAAATACATTATGTGAGGCTTCTATTATAGCCATATGGAATTGTGCATCTAACGAAGCCTCTTCTGAAGAGTTTTTATTGTCATGTGCAACTTTCATTTTGTCAAAAATAGCTTGAATGACCTTGAGATCAGTTTCTGATCCTAAATTTGCTACACGTTCAGCTGCCATACCTTCTAAATCGCTTCTAAATGATATGTAGTCAAAAACTGCTTCATCGTGAGTTGAAAATAATTCTGTAAGTGATGGTGAAAATGGAGCACCTAAAAGTTCTGCAACGAAAACACCTGCATTCGCTTTGGTTGTGAGCAAGCCTCTGATTTGGAGTGTTGATATGGCTTCACGAAGTGAGGGTCTTGAAACCCCTAATCGATCAGCGAGGTCACGCTCTGAGGGAAGACGTTCACCTGGTCTTATTATCCCTCTCAAAATTAATTGCTCAATTTGTGTTATTACAGATTCAGCAACTCTATCGAGTTCAATTTTTTGAAATGGCATTTGATCCTCCAGATTTATAGACTTTATTGTTAAATCTAAAGCTAAACAAGTTAATCATTTGATTATAGACGCACAGAGAGGTTCAAACCAACATTTGGAAGTTTTGCATTTTGGTCAATTAAGGGGGTAATCATTATTTCGACTCTACGATTTGATGCACGACCCTTTGAGGTGTTATTTGACATCATTGGCTCGATTTCACCACGACCGTACGCTTTTATACGAGATCTAGAAACATCATTTTGAGCCAAAATTGAAGATACACTTTCGGCTCGGNGAGTAGATAATTTTTGATTATAATCTTGTCCACCAACATTATCTGTATGGCCAATAATTTCAACATTAGTTTTTGGATATTTATTTAGACTTTTTGATAATCTTATTAAAGTGTCCTCTAATGAATATCGCACTTCTGAACTATCGATATCAAATGTTATAGCTTCAGGTAATGTAACTATTAATTGATTNCCTGTATTTTTTATAAGTGCACCACTGCCTTCTAAATTTTTACGTAATTCTTCTTCTTGTACGTCTAATTCATTTCCAATCGCTGCACCTAATGCACCACCTGCTATCGCACGTTTGATAGTACCATTACTATCATCACCTGTAAGAAAACCAGACATTATGCCTGCAGTAGCTCCAATTATTGCGCCTTGTTTTGCATTNTAAGGATTGTCTGTACATGCCGACATGCATAATAAGCTTATTGTTAGGATTGAAATTATTTTAAACGGTTTATGCAAAATATTGATCCTCATCTAAATATAACGGTATAATTAATTTAATCATTTTTTAGAAGATTTCCATAAAAATAAAAATTTTTTATAATTCAGAAATTAGAAGATTATTTTTGATATTTAGACCCCATCGATAACCACCCATGCCGCCTGATTTTCTTATTACTCTGTGGCATGGTATTAACAAGCAGATAGGGTTTTTCCCAATTGCAGTAGCAACTGCTCTAACAGCACTCGGATTTCCTATTTGATAAGCAATATCACTGTAGGTTGTTACTTTTCCAANAGGAATTTTNAGTAACGCTTTCCAAATANTAGTTTGAAAAGGACTGCCTATCATGTGAATATCTAGTGGATATTTATTTTCTAATATTGATGCTGCGTNATCAGATACAAAACTTTCATCANGATGAAAATTTGCATGCGGCCAGTATTTGAAAATATTTGATTTTATTNCTTCTTTATTANAGTTGCCAGCAAAAGCTAAGCCACAAATACCGTTTTTTGTTGATGATAAAAGCATTGAACCATAAGGGCTCTTAAACCATCCGTAGGTTATTTCATGTGGAGCATTCGGTAANGTTTCNGATATNATTTTTATATTTTGCGAATAATTTTTTGTAGATAATNATTTATGATTTACNAAGCGCTTTTTAAGAATTTCTTCTTTAATATCTTTATCAGTTGTTTCTTTTTCTTGATTAGANTTTTCCATTTTTTGATTTTGGTATAAAATTAAAAATTTAGCTANACATAATTTTAATACTTTACTTGGCAAAAGTATATTTTAATGACACAAGAAAGAATGCCAAAACAATTAAATTATCAGAATATATATGAAATTTTTTCACGCTTTCGTGAACATGAGGCAGAACCAAAGGGTGAACTTGATCATGTTAATGCATTTACGTTGGTTGTTGCTGTAGCCCTTTCGGCGCAATCTACTGATTTAGGTGTTAATAAAGCTACAAAGAAACTTTTTGCGATTGCTGACACACCAGAAAAGATGATTGCTTTAGGTCTGAATGGCGTTATGGAACATATTAAAACGATTGGATTGTATCGCCAAAAAGCTAAAAATGTAATTAAAATGAGTGAACTTTTGATTGAAAAATACAATAGTGTTGTTCCTTCATCTAGAGCGGCTTTAGAAGGGTTGCCTGGCGTTGGCCGTAAAACTGCAAATGTTGTATTAAATATGTGGTTTGGGCAGCCAACTCAGGCTGTAGATACACATATATTACGTTTTGGAAATCGATCTGGAGTTGCAATAGGCAAAGATGTTGTAGCGGTTGAAAGAGCAATTGAAGATCATGTGCCTGCAGAGTTTCAACACCATGCGCATCATTGGATGATATTACATGGCAGATATACTTGTAAGGCGCGCAAACCAGTTTGCATGAATTGTATTATTGAAGATTTATGCCAATTTGAGGAAAAAATCATTGAGTAAGAATTATAAAGTAGTTGGAATAGGCAATGCGATTGTTGATGTGTTGGCAAAATGTAGTGATGAATTTTTAATATCTAAAGGTATTGAAAAAGGCATCATGCAGTTAATTGATACACCACGTGCAGCAGAAATATACAACTCAATGGATGCTGGCGTCGAAATATCTGGTGGATCTGCAGCCAATACGATTTCGGGTATTGGGACGGTTGGTATAAAAACAGCATTTGTGGGTAAAGTTAAAGATGATCAATTAGGTCGTATCTTCGCTCATGATATACGTGCTCAAGGTGTAGCTTTTAATACTCCGATGGTAAGCTCTGACTCAGATGATGAGACAGGTAGGAGTATGATTCTAGTAAGCCCAGACGGTGAAAGATCTATGAATACTTATTTAGGCGTCGCAAACCAGTTAAATGTAACTGATATTGACCCTGATTTAATGGCAGATACAGATTGGCTATATTTAGAAGGTTATCTATTTGATCGTCCAGATAGCCAAGCAGCATTTATACGTGCTGTAGAATTATGTAATGGCGCAGGTGGTCAGTCGTCACTTAGCTTATCTGACCCTTTTTGTGTTGAACGCCACCGCGAGGCATTCCAAGATTTAATTGCAAATCATATAAACATGTTATTTTGCAATGAACATGAACTCTTATCCATGTATGGTGGTAAAAGTTTAAATGAAGCAATTGAAGTTGGAGCGCAATATGTTGATATTTTAGTTTGTACAGCTGGTGCTGAAGGAGCTTACATTGCTAGTGGTGGAGAAACTATTCATGTATCTGCAAATCCAGTTAATGTTGTTGATGCAACAGGTGCAGGTGACTTGTTTGCTGCAGGTTTTCTGGCAGGTTTGTCGCAAAATAAAGATCTTGAAGTTTGTGGTAAGATGGGATGTGTTGCTGCAGCTGAAGTAATTTCTAGCATGGGCGCGCGACCTAAGAATAATTTGCAAGATTTATTTGATATTAATAAGCTATAGAAAGCTGTGAAATAAAAGAGACATAAAATTATGGCGTATAAATATGATGATGAAAATATATTTGCAAAAATTCTACGAGGAGAAATTCCAAATGATACAGTCCTTGAAAATGAATATGCATTAGCTTTTCGTGATATAAATCCACAACGGCCACATCATGTCCTGATAATTCCAAAGGGTCGATACGTAAGTTTTGATCATTTTGCAAAAGAAGCAGCTGATGATCAGATAATTGGCTATATACAAGCTATAGGAGCTGTATGTGATTTACTTAATGTCTCCATTGATAATGGTGATGGATTTAGAATGATTGCAAATAGTGGTCAGCACGGTGTTCAGGAAGTTCCACATCTTCATGTACATATATTGGGTGGAAGCTCCTGTGGGAAGATGATTCAATCTTAAATATAATACCTCAATTGGCTATGATATTAAATTATTATTAAGGAAGATATTAATGAGTAAGCTCTCAAAAGAAATTATAGAAGTAACTAGTTCTCGTGTTGCTTGTGATGGTGGTGTTGGTGGTCATCCACGTGTTTGGTTGCAAATCCCTGATGATCAAGGTTGGGTTGAGTGCCCATATTGTGATTGTAAATACGTACTAAAAAATAATGCAAAAAAAGGTGCTTAAATAGTGACATTTGGTAAAGGTCATCATCTTCATTTAATTGACGGCTCAGGATTTATTTTTCGGGCGTATCATGCTTTACCGCCTCTTACACGTAAATCTGATGGCCTGCCTGTTGGTGCAGTAAGTGGATTTTGTAATATGCTCTTCAAAATTATTGAGGACCAAAAAGGATCTAATGCACCTACTCATTTAGTGGTTGTTTTTGACGCAAAAGGTAAAACATTCAGATCTGATATTTATCCTGAATACAAAATGAATAGGCCACCTGCACCAGAGGATTTAATTCCCCAATTCCCACTAACTCGAGACGCGACGAGAGCTTTTGGATTAGCTTGCATTGAGCAAGAAGGTTTTGAAGCAGATGATATTATGGCAACTTTAGCAGTCCAAGCTCGTGAGGCTGGTGGCCAAGTCACTATTGTTTCTTCGGATAAAGATTTAATGCAACTTGTTGGAAATGGTGTTGAAATGTACGATGCCATGAAAAATAAACGAATTGGTCCTGAGCAAGTAGAAGAAAAATTTGGAGTTGCTCCTAACCGTGTCATTGATGTGCAATCACTTGCGGGTGATAGTGTGGACAATGTACCTGGGGCACCAGGTATTGGTGTGAAAACTGCAGCACTTTTAATTAATGAATATGGTGATCTTGATAGTCTTTTAGAGCGTGCCTCTGAAATTAAACAGCCAAAACGAAGAGAAACATTAATCGAAAATGCGGATCAAATTCGTACAAGTCGTGACCTTGTTACATTAAAAACAGATATGGAAATGGATTGTGATTTTGATGATTTTCAAGTGCAAGCCCCTGATCCTGAAGTTGTATTGAAATTTCTTGCTGAAATGGAATTTAGAACTATGTCTGCTCGCATAGCAAATAAGCTTGGTGTTAGTGCTCCAGAAATTTCTTCAGACAGAATTAATAATGAAGATCAGATAACAGAAGCAGAGCCTATTTCTATCAATACAGAAAAATATGAACTTATTGATAATGTTAATGACTTAAATCGCTGGGTAACAAAAATATACCAGCGTGGTTATGTTGCTGTTGATACAGAGACTACTGGATTAAATGACATGATTGTTGATTTAGTTGGAATATGTCTGTCAGTAGAAATTGGAGAAGCTTGTTACATTCCTGTTGGCCATACTAATGGTGAGGATGACTTGTTTGGAGGTGCGTCTCTTTGTAATGGCCAAATAAACCTCGATGAAGCATTAGAAATTTTACGGCCTGTTTTGCAAGACCCCTCAATTATAAAAATTGGTCAAAATGTTAAATATGACACAAAAATATTTGCAAGATATGATGTTAATTTAGCTCCAGTAGATGACACTATGCTGCTCTCCTACGCAATAAATGGGGGCAAACATAATCATGGTATGGATTATCTTTCAGAAAGATACTTAAATCATAAGCCTATAAGTATAAAAACTTTATTAGGATCTGGAAAATCTGCTATTACTTTTGATAAAGTATCAATTAATGATGCGGTAAATTATGCTGCTGAAGATGCTGATATTACGCTCCGACTTTGGAAGCTATTTAAGCCAATGTTGCATGAGAGCAGTGTGACTAAAGTTTACGAAACATTGGAAAGACCTCTTATACCTGTATTGGCTAAAATGGAAATGAATGGCATTAAGGTCGACCGAAATACATTAAGCCGAATGTCTAATAATTTTGCACAATCAATGTCTGGACTTGAAGCAGAAATCTATAATTTAGCAGGCCAAACTTTTAACGTTGGATCACCAAAACAATTAGGTGAAATACTATTTGATAAATTAGAATTGCCGGGCGGGAAAAAAGGTAAAACAGGTGCGTATGGTACAGGTGTGGATGTATTAGAGGATTTGGCATCAGAGGGCCACGAGCTACCTGTTAAAGTGCTTGATTGGCGTCAAATGTCCAAATTAAAGAGTACTTATACAGATGCCTTGCAAGGTCATATTAATCCAAATACTGGGCGAGTACATACATCATATGTAATATCGGGTGCATCAACTGGGCGCTTATCATCCACTGACCCAAATTTACAAAATATCCCAATTCGATCAGAAGCAGGGCGAAAGATCCGAGAAGCGTTTATTGCTGAAGAAGGCAATGTTTTGTTATCTCTTGATTATAGTCAAATTGAACTTCGTATTTTGGCACACATCGCAAAAATTGATACTCTTAAGCAAGCGTTTCATGAAGGCCAAGATATTCATGCACTTACAGCATCACAAATGTTTAATGTTCCATTGGAGAATATGGATCCAATGGTTAGGCGCCAAGCAAAGGCAATAAACTTTGGTGTTATTTATGGTATAAGTGGGTTTGGACTTGCTAGAAATCTGCGTATACCTAGAAAAGAAGCGCAATCGTTTATTGATACGTATTTTGAAAGATTCCCAGGGATTAGAACTTATATGGATGAAACGGTTAGTTTTGCCAAAGAAAATGGATATGTTGAAACCTTATTCGGTAGAAAAATTCATACCAGTGAAATCAATGCGAAAGGACCACAAGCGGGTTTTGCAAAGCGAGCTGCTATAAATGCACCAATTCAAGGAACAGCAGCAGATGTTATTCGGCGTGCGATGGTGCAAATGCCGAATGCTATTTCGCATTTGCCAGCTAAAATGTTGCTTCAGGTGCACGATGAATTAATATTTGAAGTAAACAAAGATGCTCTAAATGAAACTACAGAAGTCGTAAGAAATATAATGGAAAAAGCAAGTGAGCCAGTTGTTAAACTTGATGTACCGTTAGTTGTTGATGCTGGTTTCGGTAATAATTGGGCAGAAGCGCATTAATTAGATAAAATTTAATTCTTGAACGATAATTTTTTTTATTTAGCATGATTGTTAACTCATATCTTTCTGACATGAGTGAAAATATTATTGAGATCGCTTTGTTGAAAAGCCTTATTTGAGAAAAAGCTTATATATTTAGTACCTCAATTCATTTAGGGAGAAAAGAATGTCGAATTTATATTCAAAGAATTTTGATGATGCTGATGAAGTGAAAACACCTCCAAAAGCAAGAGTAGATATTGTAAAATTAGGAAATATTAATGCATCAAAATTAGTTCTTCAACCAGGCTG
>JGI26273J51734_10000923_pt1 | contig 15705 bp, 10 predicted proteins | sample SaaInlV_125m_DNA_FD_51734 | JGI IMG/M metagenome (IMG submission 51734) | reverse complement strand
CTGCTGCGCCGGGTCGGGCACCTGCATGCGACGCGCGCTGCCTATGGCGGGGTGGGGAATGTCTCCGTCGCCGCCGATCTCGTTGCTGGTGTCGATGATCACGACCCTCTTACCGAGCTCGTCGGAGAGAACGCGCGCGATCTCGCGGATCACGGTGGTCTTGCCGACGCCCGGCCTGCCGAGGAACAGGATGGACTCGTTGCCCGTCAGCATGTCCTCAATCATCTCCACGTGGCCAGTCACCGCCCGGCCGACCCTGCAGGTGAGCCCCACGATCTTTCCACTCCTGTTCCTGATGGCGGATATGCGGTGCAGGGTACCCTCGATCCCCGCCCGGTTGTCCCCGCCGAAATCACCGACGGACGTCTCCGCCGCGTCCAGGTCCGCCTGCGAGATCACCTCGTCGCGGAGAAACTCGTTGGCGATGTCGCCGGCGAACCTCGCCTCTGGCCTGCGGCCGAGGTCGAGGACGACCTCGAGGAGCTGGTCCCTGTTGGGGTGCGCCCTAAGTATGCCCCTGACGTCATCGGGTAACATCTGCGAATCGAATGCGTGGGACGCGGGGGAACGAGGTCAGCGCGTCGGTTGCGTGCCAGGCTGTCAATTCTCAATCGACGTTTTAAAAACGAACGGGGCCGAAGTTCGGGTCGCTCCGGACCCCACGGGGAGCAAAGGGTGGATATCGGGGACGGAAACGCACCTCGATGATGCAGTCAACATCGTCGTAGACTTTGGTCTCCCTCGGAGCGGCCGGGGTATTGACCGGGGTGGCCGGGGCGACGGGAGCTGGAGCGTCGTCGAACGGGGCATCGAAGGCGGTCGCGTGAACGCTCGAGTCCACGGTGTTTTTACCGGTCGAGACGGAGGCTTTATCGGACGCGAAGGGGTGAGAAACGAGGTCAGTCGATGCGACGGGATGGTCGTCGATGCGTCTGGATCGCTTCGTGGGTGCAAACGCGTTCGCGCGCGATCGGAGCGCCGTGTTTCGGGAAGGAACCGTGTCGGGTAAAAAGGAATATGGTTTGAACGCATTTCCCGACGACGGGGCGTGAAACACCGCGTACCTTTGGTGGACGCGCGCCCGGGGGCGACGTTCTGAGGCTTCGTCTTGGGGCTTCGCGAGTTGTTGCGTCGACCGCCGCCGGTCGCACGGCACACGGTCTTCAGAGGCGCGCGCTCGGCGCGGACTCCGGGGACCGCAGTCGCCGGGAATAAACGGGCCAGAGTGAGCATTGCGCTGGGAACTCGAGAGCCGGAAGGTGGCGAGTGCGTGCCGGCCGAGTACGTATAAACGCTTCGCGGTCGCCGAGGACGTTCGGCGGTGTGTGTGGTTGTGGCCGGACCCGGGTATTGCCGAGTGCACTGGCCCTGCGTGCGTTGGTGGCGCGTTGTGTAACGAAGGGACGGGGCGCGGGTAAATACTTGAAAATAGACTTTCCCCGGCAAAACCGTGAAACGTTCACCTCGAGGCGCGCTCTGATTGGTGGAGAGCGAAAACTCGCGCGTGAAACTGCTTGTCTGGCAAGGAATTGGCGCTTGAGAATCGAGTTAGGTGTTCGGTGGTGTTTCCTGCATGTTTGCTCATACAAGCAATTGCCGTCCCGAAAATTAAAAACAACACGCTTCTCCCTCGCCCATCTCCCAAAGTCGAAGTGCGATCTCCTGCACTTTGAGAAATATCTTCAGTGCCCACCTGTTGTGTGGGGTGTCCGTACATTGTGACGACCGACCGATTCCGCGAAAAATCGGCGGCTGCGAAAAAATCTAACGTTGCGTCGTTGAAAACGTCGTTTGGCTCACGGGGGCATCCGCTCTTTTGTCGCGCGAACGGCCCCGCCGCTCGTCGCCAGAAACAACCACAGAACCTTCGAGGTGAGCACCCCGAGCCGTGATAGTACCGTCCAACGGCGACCGACGTTTGTTGGGCCCCGCCGCGACGCGCACGTCCCCGCGGCGCGTCTCAATCGAGCCCATCAAATCGTCCGTCCGGGCCCCCTCGCTTTATATCTCCTCGAGATAAAGCATCGGAGGCGGCTCGGTCGGAGGCGTCCCCGCGATGGGTTCGGATCGTCCCCTCGTCTCGATCACGTTCTCGGCGCGACGTTCGCGGCGTTCTCGAGGCGATCGACGCGTTTCGGACCCGATCCCGCGCCTTTGACCGCCCCTCCGTCGCACATCTCGACGCGCACCCGAGGCCTCCACGACCAACGCCCTAACCCCGAGATTCCCCCGTCCTCCCGCCACAGGAGTCCAGCATGGCCGCCATGTCCGCGCGATCCCTCAGCCTCAGGGCGTCTAACCCCATGGCGGGCGTCGCCCGTACCTCGGTTCGCGCCCGTCGCGCCATGACCGCCAGGTGAGCTTCCCGAGACTCGAGATCGCGCCACCTCGTCGCCCGCGTCCCGACTCTTCGCGAATTGCGAACGATTAACGAAAATCGCCCCCACGCCCCGGACCGTCGCTGACCCTCCCCTTCCCCCATTTCCCCCATTTCCCCTCCCTCTCCGCAGGCCCATCAGTGCCATCATGCAGACCGACGCGTTCCTCGGCGAGCGCGGCGCGAACAAGGAGGTCTCCGCCACCGGCGCCTCCCTCAAGGACTGGAAGCCCGACTCTTGGCAGGCGCGCGAGGCGCTCCAGCAGCCCAACTACGACGACGAGGCTGAGCTCGAGACCGTCTTGGAGGAGATCGCCACCCGTCCCCCGCTCGTGTTCGCGGGTGAGGCCAGGTCCCTCCAGGCGCAGCTCGCCAACGCCGCCGCGGGCAACGCGTTCGTCCTCTTTGGCGGCGACTGCGCCGAGTCGTTTGAGGAGTTTGGCGCCGACAACGTCCGGGACACCTACCGCGTCCTCCTCCAGATGTCCGTCATCCTCATGTACGGCGCCGGCGTGCCCGTCGTGAAGCTGGGCCGCATGGCGGGTCAGTTCGCCAAGCCCAGGTCCGAAGACCTCGAGACCATCAACGGCGTCTCCCTTCCCTCCTACCGCGGCGACAACATCAACTCCTCCGAGTTCACCCCCGAGGCGCGCCGCCCCGACCCGGGGCGCCTTCTCAAGGCGTACGACCAGTCCTGCTCGACCCTCAACCTCCTCCGCGCCTTCTCCAACGGCGGTTACGCCTCCCTGCAGCGTGTCACCAAGTGGAACCTCGACTTCATGGAGGACCAGGAGAGGGGCGCCGACTACCGCGCCCTCGCCGACAAGATTGACTCTGCGCTCGCATTCATGAACGCGTGCGGCATCGACGAGGACAGCCCCAACATGCAGTCCACCGACTTCTTCACCGCGCACGAGGCGCTCCACCTCGGGTACGAGGAGCGTCTCACCCGCCTGGACTCCACCACCGAGGAGTACTACGGGTGCAGCGCGCACTTCCTGTGGTGCGGCGAGCGCACCAGGCAGCCCGACGGCGCTCACATGGAGTATTTCCGCGGCATCTCCAACCCCATCGGGATCAAGATCAGCGACAAGTCCGACGGCGATTCCGTCGTCTCGCTGGTCAAGCAGCTCAACCCCGAGAACGTGCCCGGCCGCATCACGCTCATCTCCCGCATGGGCGCCGAGAAGCTCCGCGAGCACCTGCCCCGGCTGATCCAGGCCATCGAGGACGCCGGTCTCAACGTCCTGTGGGTGACCGATCCCATGCACGGCAACACGGTCAAGACGGACAGCGGCTATAAGACCCGTCCGTTCGAGAGGGTCCGCGACGAGATCATGGCGTTCTTCGAGGTGCACGAGCAGATGGGCACCCACCCGGGCGGCGTCCACCTGGAGATGACTGGCCAGAACGTCACGGAGTGCACCGGAGGCACCGCGGAGGTGACCATCGGAGACCTGGAGCTGCGCTACATGACCCAATGCGACCCGAGGCTGAACGCGTCGCAGGCGCTGGAGCTGGCGTTCCTGATGTCCTCCAAGCTGGCGGGCATCCGCCAGCGCGGAAACTTTGGCAACGCGCGTTAAGGGGTTTAGTAGAGGGTGTTTGGGGGAGTTGAAATTATTTTTTCGACGATGACGAAGCCTCCCGTTTGAGGGGGGGCGGCGACAGCGGAGGGGCGCGCGGGCGCGCGCTCGTGACGTCGGCGGGATCATATTATCCGCCGACGCCTGGCACGAGGCGGGCTCGATTATAACTTTACACATTACCAAAGCAGTTTTTCAATATGTAAATACGGCATATGCAAACACCTCCTTCCCCGCCAGCTCCGTCATCAGATGCTCGAAGCCGCGATTCGCGATTCGACCCTGCGTCGATTGACTCGTCGTTTTTGGTTCATTTTTGCCGCTGCAAATAAACCAGGAAAAACCTCCACGTGTGTGGAGGCGGCCTGCCTGGCAAATAAAGAATATCCCTCTGGGGTGGCACTTCACGCGCCGCTGTCGCACGCAACACCGCGTCGTCGCGCCGCTGGCTCTCTCGCGAAGAGACAGGAGAGGGACTCTTCCCCTCGACCTCTCTTCGACCCCATCGAGCCGCGAGTCGGCAGTCACCAGTCGGGTGCTCCCGGCTGTTGTCTCCCCGCTTTCGTCGCTTGGGATCTTCCGCGCGACGCCGCCCCAATCGCGGGCCGACCAAGACACACATACACAGACACGGCGTGGAGACGCCGGTGACACAACGCACACTAAACACAAGTAAACAAAAACGATGTCGACCTTCATCGCCTCGGTGAGCACCCGCGACCTCGGTCCCTTCGTTTCGCGCCGGCAAAACGTTTGGCGCCCATTTCCGTCATCGTGTCGGTCTACCCATCTTCCACGCTCCCGGGACGCACGCGCTTCGACCCGAACTGACCGAACTACCCTCCATTCCACGCATCGTAGAGCCTCGAGATGTTGTACTCCGTCGCGCCTCGCGCGGGAGTTCGTGCGCGCGGTGTGCTCCCCGCAGCCATTCGCGGCGGAGGAGCCGCGCGGCCAAATTCTCACGCGCCGAGGGAGATTGAGAGGCTCAGTTTCAACCCGAAGGGCCTGCCGCACCCGCTGCGGTCGGGCCTGAGGTTCGGCTCGAGCAGGCGCGACGTGTCCAGCCGCGTCATATTCGGCCCGGGGACGCAGGTTAAGGAGGAGGAGGCCGGCGACAAGGATGACGCGGCGACGGAGGAGGAGCCCGCCAGGCGGAGGCTGCCGTTTCTCAGAGGCGCGAAAACTCGAAACGAGTCGTCGGATGCGGCGGATGCGCCGTCGTCCGAGGCCGAGACGACACCCCGGACCGGTGTGCTCGGGTCCATTTCGACACCACGGACCGGCGTGCTCGGGTCCATCCTCTCCACCCGCGTCAACCCCGACACCGGCGAGGCGGAGACCTTCTCGGTTCCCGCCGGGTTGAACTCGGATCGAGGTCCGGTTCAGCTCGATGAGCTGAGATCGTCGGCCAGGGACGCGCGCGACGCGGTGCGCGACGGTCTGACCGGCGCCGCCGAGAGGTTGAAGTCCAAGGTGCGGGAGTTCAAGAGCAAGTCCCGCGCGCTGACGCACCCGCCTCTGCCCGTCGTCGGGACCTTCGAGGAGCTCCTGAGGTTTGCCCGCATCGCGACGCTCAACGGCGAGGAGCCCGAGACGATTCGCGAGTTTTTCGCCGCGACGCGCGAGGACGTGACCGTGATGGACCTGGACCGCGTGCAGCAGCGCGTGTTCGTCGCCACCAACCACACCACCAAGACGCACACCATCTCGTTCAGGGGCACGAGGAACCTGACGAACGTGGTTCAAAACATTCGGCTGTCTTCAAACCCGGTGACCGCGTCTGGTCGACTCGCCATGGTCGGTCGGTCCCTCTCCGGATCTTTCTCGTTCCTTCGGGGCTCCGTCGACAAGGACTCGGGCGACGGCAGCGGGAGCTTCGACGAGGACGACGAGTGCTCGAACATCGACTTTGAGGCGGATCCCACCGAGTTTGCGCGCAAGGGGTGCACGGACCACCTCCCCATGCACAAGGGGTACAGGGTGGTGGCGAGGGAGTGCGTCGACACGCTCGCGCCGCACATCGTCCCCGGCTACACCGTCCAGCTCACCGGGCACTCCCTCGGTGGCGCGGTCGCCGTCGCCGTCGGTCTCCTGTACAAGGCTGCCGGGATCGAGGTGAACAAGGTTGTCACCTTTGGAGCCCCAAAGCTCGGGCCGAGAGAGACGAGGGAGGCGGCGGAGAAACTCAACGTGCTCCGCGTGGTTCAGAAGGACGACATCATCCCGCTCCTTCCCATGTCTCGACCGTTCGTGCGCAAGCCGTACGTCCACCTCGGCGAGGGTATCATGCTCGACAACGACACCCCCGGGAAGTACGCTCCGCTCTCGAGGGAATGGGGCAACGCGGGAATTTTGTGGCGACAGCGAGCGCACCTTCGATACGCCGCGGGTGGCGAAGGAAAATCCGCCCCGGCTGAAGAGTGCGGGCCGGAGGGCATCGAGGAGGACGACGACGACTACCAGCCGTCCATCGACGCCACCATGGACGCCGCGGACGCCACACCCGCGAGGCGAGCGAGGTGGTGGCAGGCGCGAAGGCGACTCGCGAACCTTCGAACCGCGCTCCAGGAAGCCATAGCGCGTCGACGCGAGAAGGCTGCCGCGCTGGCGCCCTCCGCGTACGCATCGTTGGCGTCGCCGTCCGGGGCCCTCGCGCTCTCCGCGACGGCCCTCGCCGCGCCCAACACGCCGGACACGGAGTGGGCCGCGGAGGTTGCCGAGTGGGCGCACGTCCCGGCCGCTGCCGACGTAAACGCCGAGGAGATCGCCCCGTTCGACGACGTGGAGGGTGAACTGTTCGTGCGGCTGGCGGAGACGGAGGGCGGCGCGACCCAGGCGGCTGCCGCGGCGGCGAGCGAGTGGGAGCGCGCGTCCGCGTCCATGTCGGACGATGAGACGGAAATTTCCCGGATCGGCGCCGCCTCCGAGGGCGCGGCGGAGGAGCCTGCGGTGATATCGACCGAGTCCGCCGCCGACGCCGAGAAGGCCGTGGCGCGACACCGAGAGGGTCCCACGATATTCACGCGCCTGTGGCAGCTACGGGCCATGAGCGCGGAGGAGCGCAAGGATCGGCTCGAGTCGCACAGGATGAGGCGGTATGTGATGGCGGTTGAAGCCGCGATGGAGGCTGGGCCCGTGCAGACCTCGCTGGCGGGGGTTTACGACGGTACCGACGACGACGACGTCGGCCTGGACATGGAGGAGGAGGACGATGCCACGTCGATGGGCTCAGTCGCTTCCTGGGTCAACTGGACCCGATGATTCTTTTGTTCGTTCAACAGTGCGCAAGTTGACGTGTGAATAATAATAAAGTTTTTATCAGATCTCCTGGCTCGCCGCGCTCAGGTCATCCTCCTTGAACACGATGCTCTCCTTGCAGAACTCGCACGTCATCTCCACCTGTCCCTGCTCCTCGATGATGGAGTCCACCTCCTTCTTCCCCATCGACGCCAGCGCGCGCATCATCCGCCCTCGAAGGTCGTCGCGGCAGCACGGACCGTAAGAGGGGACAGACTCCGCGGCAACCTCCGGGAGCGACCCGAGCTCGCCCAACACCTTCTCGGCCATCTCCTTGGCGCTCAGACCGTCCGCGATCATGTCCGTCGTGGACTTCAGGGAGGTGATGGACCGCTCCAGCTTCTCGATGGTCTCGTCGGACGCGAAGGGAAGCACCTGCACCATGTAGCCGCCCGCGCTCCTGACGTTGAGGTCGCGGTCGAGGCTCACGCCCACGGCCACGGCGCTGTTGACCTGCTCGGAGTCCTGCAGGTAGACCGCGATGTCCTCCGCGATCTCCCCCGAGGCGATCTGGACCGTACCCGTGAACGGCGCCTTCCACGATGGGTGCGACCTGGCGACGGTGAGGAAGCCTTGGCCCACCGCGGCGCCCACGTTGAGCTTGCCATCCGGCCGCAGCGGGGGATCCGCGTTGGGGTTGGACACCAGGCCCTTCACCTGGCCGGTGTTGTCCGAGATGGCGATGATCTGTCCGATGGGCCCGTCGCCCTTGAACGTCACCTGCGTGTTCTCGTCGTCGCCCTTGAAGGTGCCCAGGAGGATGGCGCTGAGCATGCTGCGGCCGAGCGCGGCGGAGGCTGTGGGCGCCGTCTTGTGGCGGCTCACCGCGTCGGCCACCACCTTGGTACCGACGACGGAGATGACGCTCACCTCCTGGTTAGCTGACATCACGCGGTAGATCAGGTCGTCCGCGCTGGCCTTGGTGGCCGTCCTGGAGCCGCGAGCGGCGGAGGAGTTGCGCGCGACTCCAATCCGGCTCACCGCCGCCGGCACCATCGCGTTGCGACGGGAGGTGACGCGAGCCGCCTTGGAGGCGACGGGGAGCTTGGCGCGGGCGGCGACATAGGCGCACCGGCCAGCGAGGGACTGTGCCATGGCGTCCGGCGTGACTTGTGTGACGCGTGTCAGGCGCAGCGGCGTTGTGGCTACGCGGCTCACTCCATCCACTTTTTTGGCGAGATGACGTCGCTTCGTCGGAGCTCGAGAGACAAATCTTGACGCGGCCCCATGGCGGCGATGAGCCCGCTGCACACGCCCCTGAGGGGTTCTCGCGCCAATGCGCGGGGCTCCTCGGGCGGTGCCGACTCGAGAATCCTGACCGCGCTCTTCCTTGGGGTCGCCGCGGGGGCCCTCGCCTCCACGGTCACCGAGTGGGCGCGCCCCTCCCGAGTGGGGGCGATCGGGAATTACGGCACCGGCACCAGGGCCGCGGGCTGCCCCGAGTGTCCCAGGTGCGACGGACCCGGGGCTTTCGACGCGATGAGCGGGCACCCACCCGCGAGACTCTCCAAGTACGCCACGCTGCACGACGCCGAGCACGCCGGTGATGCGGGGTCAGGGTCCTCGGCCAGGGCGCTCAGCGTGGGTGGCGACAATGCCGGGTCGATGCCCGGCGTGTGGTGGACACCCGAGACGGCTCCCGCGGCGACGGGCGCCGAGAAAGGCGATGAGACCCTCAGGGCGATCCTCCGAAAGGTCGCCCCCGACGGCGAGGTCCTCGCCGCTGTGAGCAACAAGGCCCTCATCAGCGAGGACGGCGATCACGGTATGCTCCGGACCTGGCTCGACGGCGTGCGGCGGTCCAAGGTGAAGAACTACGTGGTGATATGCCTCGACGAGCAGGTCGCGGGGACGATGGAGAAGCTCGGGGTGCCGTACTGGTACAGGGAGAAGAAGGCGTTGGCGGACGGGGACGAGACCAACCACGGGATATCGGCGCAAAAGTTCCACATCCTCCGGGAGTTTCTCGTGCTCGGGTACTCGGTGCTGTTGTCCGACGTCGACATCGTGACGCTGGCTAACCCGTTCGATCACCTCTACCGGGACAGCGACGTGGAGGGACTCAGCGACGGGTACGATGCGCGATCCGCGTACGGGTGGAACGACGGCATCGACGACCCGAGCATGGGCTGGGCGAGGTACGCGCAGACCATGCGGGTGTTTGCGATGAATTCCGGTCTGTTTTACTTGAAGCCGAGCGACAGGACGGTGCGGTTCATGGACGGAATCACCGCGCGGCTGGAGCGGGCCAAGGAGTGGGACCAGGCGGTGTACAACGAGGAGATGTTCTTCCCCTCGCACGGCGATCACGTGAACCCCGGAGTGACCACCAGGGTGATGAAAATCGACGTCTTCATGAACAGCAAGACGCTGTTTGTGCACTGTAGGCATTCGAGGAAGTGCATGCGGAACCTGAAGCCGGCGATGGTGCACGTGAACTACCATCCGGACAAGTGGGAGCGAATGAAGGCGATCTGGGCGTACTTTGTGGACGGGAAGAAGAAGGCGCTGGACGCGTTTCCCGACGGGTCGTGCGAGAACGCTCCGAATTGCTGATAGCCGTAGCACCCCATGTGTGACGACGAACTCTCTTTAAACTCTCAGCTTGTTGACACGTCGACCAGTCGACGATTCTTCCCGCGAAACCGATAAGGTCATAAGAAGCCGCGGGACTCGGGTGAAACAGTTACACGCGACGCACGAGTTGACCCGCTGCGTACCAACGACGGCTCGGGCGACCTTGTGACCCGTCGATCCGCGGGATGTCGTCGAGCGCGATGCTCGCCGCCCCGGCGTGGGCGCAGCCCGTGGGAAAATCCGGTTTGCGTGCCCACCGCTGCGAGGCGAGGGCTTCATCTCATCGGGGATGGGCCCCTGGGACGCGACGCGATTCGAGGCCGGCTCGCGTCGGTACCAATGCCTCGACACGACGCCAGCTGACGCGATCGGTTCGCGCGGCGGCCAAACAAGACGGAGAGCCCGGCGCCGTGTCAGCCGACGGCGACATGAAATCCAGAAAGAAGGAGAGGAAGCCGACCGGCGAGCTGCTCTCGGGGATGTGGCAGGAGCTGAAGCTCGCCACCAAGCCCCTCAAGGAGGACGACCTATCGGAGGCGGTCGATCTCCTCGCCACCCTGGACGCCGCCAGGGCCAGGCCCCAGCCCGGTGAGCAGTGGGACGACGCGAGGTGGAAGGAACAGGAACTCGCCGCGGAGCAGGTGGGCGAAAAGGTGGGTTCGTACTGGGGTGCAAAGTGGGATAAGCTGGTCAACAGCGACGCGGTGAAGGACGCGGCGCCGCTCGTGACCGGCGCGGTCAACGTCGCCATCGCGGGCGTCCTCCTGCGTCTGGCGCTGCCCCGAATCGCCGCGCTTCAGGCGGTGGGCGGCTTTGACGAGCTCGCTGAGTTTTTCAACCTGCCCCCGCGAGCCGAGCTCAGCGGCTACCTGGACCAGCTCCAGGGTCTCAACGTGGGTCTGGTGTTCGCGGTGTACTTTGGTCTATTCGCGGCGGAGAAGCTGACGATGACGGACGAGTTCCTGCCCATCGGCTTCATCCTGCCGGTGGTGTCACCGGCGGTGTTTGGGGGCGTGCTGGGCGGCACGTTTTTCACTTCGCTCGCGTCCACCATGGCGGCGAGTCTCAACTTTTGGCTCGGCAGGACCGTGCTGCGGGAGAAGGCGCTCGGGCTCAAGTGGAAGGATAACCCGACGGTGGGTGAGAGCAAGTGGTTCCAGGCGCTCAGCCGCAGGTTCGACTCGACGCAATTTCCAGAGTCGGAGTGGCCGTTGACTGAGGGGTTCAAATCCGCCCTGCTCCTGCGGCTGTGCCCGATCCTGCCCATCCCGCTGTCGGGTAACTGGTACGTGTGCGGCATGACCCCGCTCAAGTTCCCCGAGTTCTTCGCGGCGCACTTCATCGGCTCGTCCAAGACGGCATTTGTGGACGCGTACCTCGGTTCGCTGCTGCTTCAGGCGGCGTTTGAGAGCGACGCCATGAAGGAACAGGCGCAGACGGTGTTGGTGTTTGAGACAGTCGNGCTGGTGCTGATCAGCGTCGGGGTGACCACCTACGCCACTGATTTNTTCTCGCAGATCCTGGAGGAGGAAGGCATCGACGCCTCGGACATGATGATGTCGTTGGACGAGATTGGGGAGGAGAGCGAGACGGAGAAGAGGGCAAAGGCGGAGGTGAGGGAGGAGCAGGACGAGGGAGCCTTGTGGGCAGCCGAGGCGGCGACGTCGGCAAAGCTGGAGGCGGAGGGTAAGAAAGGCGAGTATTCGGACAAGGAGAAGAGGATACTGTCCGCGATGGACCAGGCGGCGGCGGCGTCCCTCGCTGCTCTCGACGAAGATTCTAGAAAGTAAACGTTGTGTACCTTCGGTAGTGTTGAACAGTATTTATGCACGGATGCGATTTCATCCCGGGAAGCGAAGAAAAATCGCAACCGTGCAGCGCGTCGCGTTCACCGTCGCTCAGTCGGAAGGTGCGAACATGGCAAAGAACCGAACGAGGTCTGAGTGCGTCACCACCCGATCCACCGCACCGGCTTCTTCGTTCACGGCGTACACTCGGTGCACCCTGTTGCGAGCGAGCGCCCGGATCACCTCCAGGAGTGTAGCCTTCGGCGATATGGTCACGTTGAGCCGTCCGCCGGTCATCTCCCCGGTCTTCAGCACACCGCGGAAGAGCGGGTGCGCCCTCGCGAGCGCCATCTGGTCCTCGCGTAGCGGGTTATCATCGCCCGCGAGCGCGTGTAGCTTACCGATGAACTCACCGACGGGCATGGCGAGCACGTCGAGGCGATCGGCGGTGATCCTTCGAAGGTCCGACTCGGACACCGACCCGATCAGCTTCCCTTCGTCGGTCACGCCCAGGCCGCTCACGCCGAGTCGCTCCATCACCGCGAAGCAGCGAAGAAGCGCGGCGTCCTTGGGTATCGTGTCCACGTGCGCGTTACCGACTCCGATATCCACGATGCTGCACGGCGTGAGGCACGTCTCGAGCTCGTTCCACCTGTTGAGGAACCTGGTGACGTCGCTCACGGAGAAGACGTCGGTGACCTCGACGGTGGTCTCCGCGTCCGTCAGCCGTGACACGTTACCGGCGTACTTGTACACGGCGACGCGGTGCCTGACGGGCGGTTTGTTGTACTGGACGTTGACGAAGTGGGTCTGTATGACGTCGAGTAAGGAGTGGTCGGTCTCGTCGGCTCGGATGAAAGCTCCGTCGCCGACCCTGCTTCTGATGCTTCCGAGGGTTCTCGAGCAAAAGTCGCCCCCCTTGTCGCGCACGAGCTTGAGTATCCTCTCCGCACAGGCTGGAGAATCATCTTCCAGGAACCAATCCGGCGCATCGGCGTTCGCCATGGATCCCAAGGGGCCGGGAGGGAACATGTGCGACACGAGCGCGTAGACGATATCGTGGAGGTCGACGAAGCCGAGGGTGTCCTTCATGTCGTCACGAAGATAAGGGGCTCCGAGCACCGCGCGCTCACTCATCTTCGTGAGCGCGTCGCCGACAGTGCACGACGGCGTGAGGACGAGCACGTCCTGCGGGGGAGGGACGCCCTCGGGGCGACCCTTGTGGCGGTCCTTCAGGAAGTCCTTGAGTTTCGTTCCGAGAAGAAGTTCGCGGATACGACCCATATCGGAGACCCACGTCGATGGACTCTCGTCGTCGGCGTCCGCCACGGGCTGATGCATCGTCCTGCGCCGCCAGCCCGGCCACACGGCGTCGGCGAAGTAGTGTGGAAGGCGCGGTTCGAAGAGGTAAGCTGTCGCTGCTACTGTCACGAAGGTAACCGCGAGTGTCAGCACGCAAACCTTCGTCTCGAGCAGCATGTTGTGAGCGAGCAACGACGAGAGATGTTCGATTCACAGTCAGCACGGCACCCTCACGGCGGCGGGTCCAAGAAGGAGAGAGAGTGAAGAGATGCGACGGCAGGTCCGAGAGAGCTAATACGGTTTGATGGTTTTACATGGTCACGGTTTCACTGGCCGCCAACAGCCGCGCCCGCCGGAGGAGCACCCACCGTTCCCCCGCTCGACGCCGCCGCGGCCGGCCCCGCCGGGGGCGGGGGTGGCACGTTGGTCACGATCGTACCCTGGGCCTTGGCGTGCTCCACAGCGTCGTTGACGTTGACCTTGATGGCGTGGACAATTTCGTCCACAGTCATCTGCCTGCCAGCCACCGTCGGGGCTACCGCCGCGGCCGTCGGCGCGGGCGACGGCATGTTCTGCACCCTCGCCGCCGCCCTCTCGATCTGTATCTGCCTCCCCTTCATGTACCCGTTGGACCTGATGGGCGTCTTGGACGCGGAGATGCGCAGGTGGTGGCCGCCGCTCTCCGTCCCGTCCTTCGCCAACGCCGACATCGCCCCCGAGGCTTCGCCGAACTCGATCCAGCAGTTGGTGCCGTTGATCCTGACGCCCACGACCTCGCCGTCGTTCCCGAAGAACGCGGCGAGGTCATCCTCGGTGATCTCCTCGCCCGGGTTCACCCCCGGCGTGCCCCGCAGCCCGCGGATGCCCCCCACGTGGATGGTCCTAGCGATGCGATCCAGATCCTCCGCGGTGTTCTCGGTTCGCGGGGGACGCGGGGGTCCGCCGCCCGGGACGCCGTACCCGTAGGCGGGCTGCTGCGGGGGCATACCATAGCCCGGCGCGGGGGCGTACCCCTGCGGGGCGCCGTAACCGTACCCGTAGCCCGGCTGCATCGGGCGCTCAGGAATGATCCCTAGAATTCGGCGTCTCCGCTTTTTGGCTTTTCAGAATCCTTTTCCCCGTCGACTGCTGGACCGCGCGCTTCACTCGGACGGGGCACCGCGGGTGAGTAATCCGCGATGGTGCTCCCCGTGGATAACAGGACCGAGGCTCAGAAGCTGCGGAGCCTGGTGGAGAACGGCGTGGCCAAGCGCTTCGACCTGAGGGCGTGGAGCGACAAGGGATGCGCGCAGGCCACGGCGGTGGAGCGTCTCGACGTGCTCCTCGAGCAGGTGCGACCGGACGTCGCCAAGCTCATCGTGCTCGAGGAGCTGGAAGGTACCTCCGAGGAGGACACTGATGCGCTCGTGTACGGGGAGATCGACATGCACGATTTCATGAGCGAGCTCCTCGACAAGTACGGCGGCACGAGCGCGGAGGGGGGCGGCGGCGGGGACGGCACCGGGAGACGCATCTTCGTAGACCTCGGCAGCGGCACTGGCAAGGCGGTCATGGCCGCGGGCCTGTGCCGACACTTCTCCCACGTCTGGGGCATCGAGCTCCTCCCGTGTACGTCCGCGATCGCTGAGTTGCTCATCGAGGACTACGTCAGGGACGTGCTGCCCGGGGCGAGGCCCGCGAGCAACCCGCTGCTGTCGTGCTCCGTGGAGAGGGGCGATTTCTTCCAGCCAGACGTGCTGGCGCGATGGACCGGAGCGGACTTTGTGTTTTGCAACTGCGTCACGTGGGACCAGGGCACCATGGACGCGATGTCGGCCGCGGCAGAGCGGATGCGGCCGGGCGCGTTGTTCGTCACGGTGCTGTGCCCGCTGAGCAGCGACAAGTTCGAGCTGGTGGACGAGGCCGAGTTGAAATTTTCGTGGGGCTTCGTGGAGGCGCTGGTGCACCGACGCATGACGGACGACGCCGCGGCGCTGGGCGCGATGCTGGGGGACTCGATGTCTCGCATGCGGGGAGCGGACGATACGGAACACGACGCGTGATCGTAAATTAGCTAATAGATAGTTTTACATAGGTTCCTCTAGGCGAACAGTCATGGGCTCCAGGGTCCTTTCCTGCTCCGAAGCCCCGGTGATCTCCAAGTCTCGGCTGTGCACCGTGAGAAACTGCGAGCTGTGCCCTCGGAAGGATCCGTCGATTATGTCCGCCTTTGCCAGCCTCGCGGTGAGCCGCTCCTTCATCGTCAGCTTAGACATGTCCCGCCTGTACCACCTGTGAGCCTCCTCCCTCTCCTTCTGCAGACGCATCTGCTCGTAAAACTCAGCCTCCAGCTGCCTAGCCTTCTCCTCCTCCTCCGCCAGCATCCCCCGCTGCACGTCCCGGAGCTCGAGCGCGGTGTCCTTCGCCTCGGCGATGGACGCCTCCATATGCTGCCTGTCCGCCTCCACCGGTCGCATGCCCTCCTCCCGGAACATCTCCTCCGTCTCCTCCCACATCTCGCCCTCCTTGAAATCCACGTACCGCTCCACAGTCTCAAGCGTCAACGCATCCGCGGGTGAGCAGTACGCCCGAAGGTTATCGAAACCGAGGAGCGAACACACGGCGAACACCCTGCTCATCATGTGATCCGCGTCGCGCTTGGCCGCCTTGGCGGCAGCCTCCTCCGTCGTGGACCGTTCGATGGTGAGCGTCGAGTAGGTGGACACGAGGCCGCCGTCATCGTGGGTGACGTACTCGGAGGATCCCCTCAGCGGATTCTCGGGGTTGACCAGCGTGC
>JGI26273J51734_10000922_pt1 | contig 15710 bp, 15 predicted proteins | sample SaaInlV_125m_DNA_FD_51734 | JGI IMG/M metagenome (IMG submission 51734) | reverse complement strand
TGTTTTTTTTATTAGAACCTACAGCTAAGATTTTGTTAAGTTATGGTCAGGCCCCTGATTTTACTACCTTCGCTGCTCAAGAAAACTTTTTTGTGTATTTTCGAATTTCAGTTTTAATGGGTTTTGGGCTATCTTTTCCGATAATAGCATTTCAGCTATGGCGATTTGTTGCTCCTGGATTATACAAGAATGAACAGGGAGCTTTTTTACCATTTATCGTAGCATCTCCATTATTGTTTTTAGCGGGTGCATCTTTTGCTCACTATGTAGTGAGTCCATTAGCAATGAATTTCTTTATTGGATTTTCTGACTTTGGAACAGATGGTACCAAAGTTGCAATTGAAGGTACTCAAAGAGCTGTTTTTGTTCCTCGAGTTACAGACGTTTTAGATTTAACACTAAAATTTATTTTTGCTTTTGGACTTTGTTTTCAGTTACCAGTCCTGCTCACCCTCTTAGGAATGGGTGGTATAGTTTCGAGCCAAAGTTTAAGAGATATGCGTAAATATGCTGTTGTTGGAATACTTGTTTTAGCAGCTATAGTCACACCGCCTGATGTAATTACACAAGTTATTTTGTTTGTTGTTGTCTATATGCTTTATGAAGTTTCGATATGGTTGGTGCGTATGGTTGAAAAAAAACGAGATAAGCAACTAGCTGAAGATGGTTATTTTGATAATGATCTGGATGATGAATAGTGGATGACACTTTAGAACGGATTGCTGATGCACTTGATCGTTTATCACCTATCCCCCTCGATCCTCCAAATTTTGATCAATGTGATGCGTTTCTATGGCAGGCTAACCCAATAGGACTAATTCCAGTCAGTAATGTATCATGTGTTGATATTAATTTATTATTAGGGATAGATAATTCTCGAGATACTCTCAGGGCAAATACGGAGCAGTTTTCTAAAGGTTACCCAGCTAATAATGCTCTTTTATGGGGTGCTAGGGGAATGGGAAAATCATCTTTAGTAAAAGCGGTACACCAAGATGTTGGAGGGTTAGTCTTAATTGAGATTCAGCGTGAAGATTTATCTTCGGTTGGTGAATTATTAAATTTATTACGTTCTTCAAGTAGAAGGTTTTTATTATTTTGTGATGATCTGAGCTTTGATCATGATGATACCACATACAAATCTTTAAAAGCTATATTGGATGGAGGAATTGAAGGCCGGCCCGAAAATGTTTTGTTTTATGCTACTTCGAACCGTAGACATTTAATGCCGCGTGATATGATAGAAAATGAAAGCCAATCTGGCGTTAACCCTGCTGAAGCCGTTGAGGAAAAAGTTTCACTCTCCGACAGATTTGGCCTCTGGTTAGGATTTCATGGTTGTTCACAAGACATATATCTAGCTATAATCAAAGGATATTGTAAAAAATATTCAATCAAGATTACTAATGATGAACTAAATGCTGAAGCAATTGAATGGCAAGCAACAAGAGGATCAAGATCGGGAAGGGTCGCTTGGCAATTTTTTGTAGACCTTGCTGGCCGTAAAAATATCCGTTTTTGATATACTAACTACCGGATAAATATGGTGTAGGATCAACGGCCTGAGTGCCTTTTCTTACCTCAAAATGTATAAATGAAGGATCTCCACCTGCAGCTAATCCAATAGCTTGGCCTGCCTCAACATCAATATCTTTTGTAAGTTTAACATCAGTAATATTGGAATATACTGTATATAAATTATTCTCATGCCTTAAAAGAACAATTGTTGTATCCCCAACAGATTGAGAAACTAATGCGACCGTACCTTTAGCTGCAGCTTTAACTTTAGTGCCTTCAGCTACTTTATAATCAATGCCTTCACTTCCACCTGATTTATTTGAGAAATTTCGTATGATTTCTCCATTTACAGGATTAACCATTTTACCAAATTCAATTTTTATTTTACTATTTGATTGTTTTATTGAGGGCATGATCTCTAAAGTTTCGGAATTTTCAGATTGTTCAATATTATTTGAATTTTCAGGTTGTGATCTCGTATCTGCAGTAATACTTGTAGTTGGGATTAAAAGCTGTTGACCGTCTCTGACAGCCAAATCTGGGCCTAATCCGTTCCATGAAGACAATTCGGTAACTGACACATTGTACATAACAGCAATGCTTTGGGCTGTTTCTCCAGATCGCACGGTATGTCTTACAGGTTCATCACCTTGTTGTATTTTAGGAGACAAGGAGGGTGCGCTATCTAAAGCAAATGTTGCAATATCCTCTATGGCACCAGTAGAAGATAAAATTTCACCTGTTGGTATTGCCAGTATTTCACCTTCTCTTAGACGTGCTTCTGATTTTAAACCGTTGTATCTAGCTAATTTTTCAACAGGTATACCTACTCTCAGGGCCATTAATTTCACTGTGTCGAATGGCTTTGCGACTGCAATTTGGTAGTTTGGATAAGTAATAACGCCATTTTTATCTGCAGCTGGCCGTTCAAATGTTTTTGTTGCTGGAAGAGATGGTGGCTTGTCTATTTTATCACCTATTGATGTTAATGTAGTGTTTCCATCGCATGCTGATAGCAGTGTAAAAGATAATACAATCAATGAAAAATGTTTAAAATTAAAAATTACTTTAGACATATGTTTACCTTTTAATTTATCTTTATTTATATTCATCTCAAGCAAGGCCAGAAAGTAAAGGAACAAATCTTACTTCTTGTAATTCATCATATTCTAACCCAGTCGTTGTTTTAGTAATTTTTATTAACGTTTGAACTGTGCTAGATTGTCCAACTGGCAGAACCATTATTCCACCATCTTTTAATTGTGCCAATAAATTAGATGGTGGATCTTCTGCTGCTGCAGTTAATATTATTCGATCAAATGGTGCCTGATTTGGCAAGCCCATTGATCCATCTGCAGTAATTACAGTCACATTCACTAACCCTAGACTATTTAATGTTTTGTTAGCAGATTGTGCTAGTTTTGAAAATCTTTCAACTGTATAAACACGTCGAGCTAATTGTGATAAAACAGCTGCTTGAAAACCTGTGCCGGTGCCTATCTCTAAGACTTTATCTCTTGGACCCGGGTTTAATGCTTGTGTCATTTTTGCTACTACTGATGGTTGGCTTAATGTTTGACCAGATGCAATTGGAAGTGCAATATCTTCATACGCCCTTTCTTGAAATGCTCCAGTAGCAAAGGGATCTCTAGGTATCAATTCCATGGCATGAAGAACGCGTTTATCTGTCACGCCACTATTACGCAGCATGAGTAAATATTGCATCAACTTCTCTGGTGTTGGACTCATAGTTTGAGTAATTCCTGCAAAACAGCATGGTTTGTTAGGTCAACACTACATGGTGTAATAGATATTTTTCCGTTTATATTGGCATGTATATCTGTTCCTGATCCAGTATCTTCTTGTTGTTGTGGTAAACCTTTTATTTTTAATAACTCATTTGAAGTCTCGGTACTAAATGGAGCACCAGTTCTATATCCCTGCATTGTGAATGAAGTGCCAGTTACATCAATTCCTAAACACGGTGGAAAATTTACATTGTAATGTATGGGTGCTGAATTGTTATTCCATATATTAATTGAAAGAATATTTTGTATGGTCTTTAACCCATGCATACTAACTGCATCAAATATGTTTTCATTATCTAGTTTAGGACCAAAGAATTGTGACAAAGCAATAGCAGGAATTCCGTTCATGGCCGCCTCGATAGTTGCACCAACCGTCCCAGAATACATAGTATTTTGACCTGCGTTATTTCCGCGATTAACTCCAGATAAAACCAAATCAAATTTTTGATTATATTCAGAAATTCCAACTATCACACAATCAGCGGGTGTTCCATGACACGCCCATCTATTTTTAGTAATTTTCTCTAAATTTATAGAGCTATGATAACTAATAGCATGGCTTACACCTGATTGTTCTGTTGCTGGTGCTACTGTTAGAATTTTCTCAGCTGAAGTTAATCCCAATGCAATTTTATAAAGTACTGCAAGACCAGGTGCATCTATTCCATCATCATTAGTAATAAGTATTTTCATCTTTATTTGCCTAATCCTTTTGTTAACTGCTCATGTATGGGAAATGTATTTTAACAATATGAGGCTGTTTGATCTATGAAACGATTAATATGCAATATTCACTAACTTTAATAGAAATATCCATGAGTTAATTTTTATTCCAATATACCTTTTGTATTTAATCTTGTTTTTCCACCTAAATGTTGCGTTAGTACTTTGGGTAAAATGACTGAACCATCTTCTTGCTGACCATTTTCGAGAACCGCAATCAAGCATCTACCAACTGCTAAGCCAGAACCGTTTAGAGTATGAACAAATTCAGGTTTCTTTGCACCAGTTCGTTTAAATCTAGCATTCATGCGTCTTGATTGAAAATCACCACAAGTCGAGCATGAACTAATCTCACGGTAGGCATTTTGTCCAGGAAGCCAAACTTCAATATCATTTGTTCTTTTTGCACTGAAGCCCATATCGCCAGTACATAATTTAACTGTGCGATAAGGAAGTTCTAATTTTTCTAAAATCCCTTGAGCGCATTTAGTCATTCTATCTAATTCTAAGTCAGAGTCTTCTGGCTTAACAATTGATACCATCTCTACTTTTTCGAATTGATGTTGTCTAAGCATGCCTGATGTATCACGACCAGCAGAACCTGCTTCTGAGCGAAAACATAATGAGTGTGCTGTAAAGCGTCTTGGTAAATTATCTTCAGTTGTAGTTGTGTCGGCTGCAATATTTGTCAGTGTAACTTCTGATGTTGGAACTAACCACCATCCATTTGAAGTTTGGTAACTATCTTCAGAAAATTTAGGCAGTTGGCCAGTTCCAAACATAGCTTCATCTCGAACTAACACGGGAGTATTTACTTCTGTCAGCCCATTCTCGGTTGTATGCGTATCAAGCATAAATTGTGCAAGTGCACGGTGAATCCTAGCAATTGCTCCTGATAATATAACAAATCTAGAGCCTGACATTTTGGCTGCAGTCTCAAAATCCATACCTTTTGAGACCGATTTAATGTCATAGTGTTCAAGTGCATCAAATTCAAAAGCAGGAAGTTCTCCCCATTTGTGGACTTCTACGTTATCATTTTCATCTGATCCAGTAGGGACATCNTCATAAGGTAAATTTGGGATCGTTAGAAGTAGATTTCTTAATTTATTGTCTATTTCTTTTGCTGACTCTTCTAATGATGCAATTTCTGCTTTTTTTTCAGAAACGAGATTTCGCAGTCTATTAAACTCATTTTCATCACCTGATGCTTTTGCTGCGCCTACCATTTTTGAAGCAGTATTACGTTCTGCTAAGGCGGCTTCTGCACTTGTAATTTTGGCTCTTCTATCAAGGTCTATATCTAAAATAACACTAGAGATTGCTTCTGCGCCACGGCGTTTTAAAGCTGCATCAAATTTATTTGGATCATCACGTATTGTGCGAATATCATGCATAGAAAACCTCATACTTTTTTTCGGCTTTATGCACGAAAAACGTTGTAAGGTTAAGAGGGAAATAATAACTTTCTTATTTTAGTTAATATATTTATCTAAATATATTTTAATTTAAATATATCTAACTTTAGTGGGTTGTCCTTGCTTATTGATTTGACACCCGTTAGGTATCGACGCAAAGAAATTACGGGTAATTTTATGCCCCTTAACATTGAGGATTTTGATATGTTTGCAACTCCTGCATTTGCACAAGCAGCTGGTGGCGGTTTCGCCGGTGGATTAGGTGGCTTTATGCCATTAATTTTAATTTTTGGGATCATGTATTTTTTAATGATTAGACCACAACAAAAAAAAGTTAAACAGCATCAAGCTATGGTTGCCGCAGTACGTAAAGGTGATCAAATTGTAACTGCTGGAGGTTTAATCGGTAAAGTAACAAAAGTTAATACTGACAACGAAGTAGAAGTTGAAATATCTTCTGGTGTAAAAGTTAAAGTTGTACAGCATACGATTTCACAAGTTTTAAATAAAACTGAACCTGCAAAATAAATAACTCTAGGTATCTATAAATGTTGCAATTCTCTCTAACCAAGAAAATTCTAATCTGGGTTGTGGTAGTTCTCGGCTTTCTTTTTGCTATGCCAAATGGATTTTATAATCGTGTTGAGAGTGTAAATGATGCTCGTATGCAGTTGGAGAATGGTAACGATACTCCTGAGATAATATCCCAAGCATCAAATTGGCCATCTTTCTTACCAAGTGCTTTGGTCAATTTAGGTTTAGATTTACGTGGTGGAGCACACCTACTTGCAAGAGTGCGCGTTGATCAGGTGTATGAAGCTAGAATGGATGCTTATTGGCCAGAAGTCAGAAACGCTCTACGAAAAGAACGAGCATCAATTGGTACTATACGTCGAATTGATGGTGAAAATTATGATCTGCGAGTGCGCATATCAGAACCAAGTCAGATAAATCATGCGGTAGAAGTTGTTTCAGCATTAGCAAGGCCTGTAACAACTTTATCAGGAGCTGGATCGAGAGATATTGTCGTAACTTCTATAGAAGATACAATCATTATTGAGCTATCTGAAGCTGAAAAAATAGCAACTGATACTCGAACAATGGATCAATCTTTGGAAATAATCAGGCGACGAGTTGATGAAGCTGGTACACGGGAGCCAACCATACAGCGTCAAGGAACAGATCGAGTTTTAATACAAGTTCCTGGGATTGGTTCAGCTGAAGAGTTGAAGAGTATTATAGGTAAAACTGCAAAACTTACTTTTCATAAAGTCATTCAGAGAACGTCAAATTCTGATGAGCGTGTAAAAAATAGACAAATACTTTTACCAGCACAAGATGAAGAAGGTGTATTTTATGTTTTAGAAAAAACTCCTGTCATAAATGGTGACCATTTAACAGATGCTCAACCTGCTTTTGACCAAAATAATCGTCCAGCAGTTAGCTTTAGATTGAATACAACTGGTGCAAGAATATTTGGGCAATACACAGCAGAGAATATAGGAACACCTTTTGCTATAGTTTTAGATCAAGAAGTTGTTTCTGCTCCAACAATACAAAGTCATATTTCTGGCGGTTCTGGAATTATAACAGGTCAATTTGGTGTTGAAGAAACAACGCTTTTATCTATACAACTCCGCGCTGGTGCATTGCCAGCAGAATTAGAATATTTACAAGAGTCAACAGTTGGACCAGATCTAGGACAAGACAGTATTGATGCTGGTACTTTAGCTTGTATAGTTGCATTTATTGCGGTGCTTGTATTTATGAGCTTGAGCTACGGATTGTTTGGAATTTTTGCTAATGTTGCATTGATAATAAATGTAGCATTAATTTTTGCTGTTTTAAGTGTAATATCTGGAACACTTACTTTGCCTGGAATAGCAGGCATAGTACTAACTGTAGGAATGGCAGTGGATGCAAATGTACTTGTTTTTGAACGTATTCGAGAAGAACTTAAAAAAGCAAAAAATCCTCGAAAAGCAATTGAATTAGGCTATGAGCGTGCTTTCAGTGCTATAATAGACGCGAATATTACTACACTCATTGCTGCAGTAATTTTACTTGTATTTGGCTCTGGCCCAGTTAAAGGATTTGCTATTACATTGGGAATTGGGATTGTAACATCTGTATTTACAGCAATTTGGGTTACAAGATTATTAATATCAATTTGGATAGAACGTAAGCGTCCAAAATCAATAGAAATATAGGAGATTGGAATGCGTTTAAAGTTAGTTCCAGACAATATTAAAATTAATTTTTTTCAATCTACTAGGCTTACTTTTGGTGCTTCAGTTTTAGCTATGGTTATTTCCATATTTTTATTCTTCTTTAACGGCTTAAATTTAGGAATTGATTTTTTGGGTGGCACCACAATAAGAACTGATGCACAAACGTCTGTTGACGTAGGCGCTTATAGATCTGCTTTAAAGCCGCTAGATTTAGGTGATGTAACGGTAACAGAAATTTTTGATGTAACAAAGCCAGATTTGAATGCTGCTCAAATCAGATTTGAAGCACAAAGTGGAGAAGAAGCTGCAACGGTTGAGGTCATTCGTGCAGTAAAAGCAGCTTTGCTTTCATTGGACGAAACAATAACATTTCCTCAAGTTGAAAGTGTTGGGCCTGAAGTTTCTGGAGAATTAGTTCAGGCAGCTATTACAGCTGTGTTGGCTGCAATTGGTGCTGTGTTATTTTATATCTGGTTGAGGTTTGAATGGCAGTTTTCTGTTGGTGCTATTGCAGCGCTAGTACATGATATTGTAATAACAATTGGCATTTTTAGTCTTTTGCAAATTAAATTTGATTTAGCGATAATTGCTGCTTTATTGACTATAGTTGGGTATTCGCTCAACGATACAGTTGTTGTTTTCGATCGTGTTCGAGAAAATTTAAGAAAATATAAGAAAACCTTATTAAAAGACCTACTAAATATGTCTATAAATGAAACATTATCACGTACTGTAATGACATCTTTAACAACACTTATTGCATTGATTAGTCTATTTATTTTGGGCGGTGATGTTATACATGGATTTGTTTTTGCTATGATCTGGGGCGTTATAATTGGAACGTATTCTTCAGTGTTTGTAGCATCTTCAATTTTATTGCGTCTTGGAGTTAAGCGCGATTGGGATAAAACTAATGATGGTAAAGCCGGCACTCAGTTTGCAGGCATTGATGCATGATAGCTTTAATTGAGCAAATTCTTTTTTTTGATGGGTTAGCTTGGTTAATAATTACAGTAGTTTTTGCCGGATTGGTTCGTGGCTTTGCAGGATTTGGTACTGCTCTGGTTTTTATGCCAATTGCAGCTGCAGTTACTAGCCCTGTTTGGGCGATTATCATAATGATGTCATTTGATATTTTTGGTCCTATTGCATTATTGCCAAGAGCATGGCGTGATGGTGAGCCAACTGAAGTCTCATTGTTAGTTGTTGGTGCAATTCTAGGTTTGCCAATTGGAGTATATTTCCTTACCCAAGTTGATCCAGTTTTATTTCGCTGGTTAGTATCAATATTATCCATGACAATGTTAATTCTACTTGCAAGTGGCTGGCGCTACCAAAACCCATTAAACAAAATTATGCTTATGGCAATTGGTTCTTTAGGTGGTTTTATGTCTGGAATTTCAGGAATTTCTGGGCCTCCAGTCATTTTGACTTATATGTCTAGCCTAAAACCAGCATCTGTAATCAGAGGAAATACTATGTTGTATTTGTTTTTTGTTGATTTGGTTATGTTTGGTGTTTTCTTACTTAAAGGATTATTGGTTTTTATACCTTTAGTAATAGGTTTGTTCTTATCTGTTCCGTATACATTAGGTGGATTAGTTGGGCAAAAAATTTTCAACCCAAATAAAGAAATAATATATCGTAGAATTGCATACGCGTTAATTGCACTTAGCGCGATAATAGGATTACCAATTTGGAGTTAAAAAAGTGGAAATAAATGAAGTTTCTTTTAATGGACAGCCACCTGTAGATTCATATGGGCCAGGGTTTTTCCGTGTTTCTAATATAATTCACAAAGGTGCACTTTTTTTGACTTTAAAAGGATCTATTGACTGGACTGGATTAGATGATCTAGCTGCTATTATTGAAAATAAAGACGATTATGATGTTGTTTTTATCGGTATGGGAAAAGAAATTTCTCCATTACCAAAAGCCATATCTAATAAACTTGAAAAAGCAGGTGTTCCATTTGAAGTAATGAATAGCCCAAGTGCATGTAGAACTTATAATGTATTATTATCAGAAGAGCGACGAGTAGGATTAGCAGTTTTGCCAATTTGAATAATTAGAATTAAAACTATTTAGGCTTTCCCTATTTGATACAAAAGCTATATTAGAGATTGAAAATTAACTTTATCTATGGAGGCCCAACATGGCTTTTGAACTTCCTGAACTACCATATTCACATGATGCCCTTGCAAAAGGTGGAATGTCTGCTGAAACATTAGAATTTCATCATGATTTACATCATAAGGCGTATGTTGATAATGGCAATAAACTCATTTCTGGTACAGAATGGGAAAATAAATCGTTAGAAGAGATAACAATTGGTACTTACAATTCAACAAGTGTTTCTCAAAATGGAATATTCAATAACATTTCACAACTTTGGAATCATAATCAGTTCTGGGAAATGATGGGGCCTGATGGTCGAGCCATGCCAAGTGAATTAGAGGCTGCTATTGTTGAAAGCTTTGGTTCAGTTGAATCATTTAAATCAGATTTTGGTGCCGCTGGTGTTGGTCAGTTTGGATCTGGTTGGTGCTGGTTAGTTAAAGACACTGATGGTAGCCTAAAGATAACCAAAACTGAAAATGGCGTTAATCCTTTGTGTTTTGGGCAAACAACATTATTGGTTGTGATGTTTGGGAACATTCATACTATATAGATTTTAGAAATAAACGCCCTGTTTATATTTCTAATTTTTTGGATAATTTAGTTAATTGGGAAAATGTAGCTGCAAGATTAGCTAGTTCTTGATAAAATAAATTAATTGTATTTGTCTTGATATTTGATTGACTCTTATTTTAAAATTTGCATTGTACATGTAACAAACAAAGCAATGTGACGGGAGGACTAGATTTCAATGGAATCTAGGTCACATAGCAAAAAGGCCCCGTTGAGAATTTCAACGGGGCTTCTTTTTTAGATTGGACTTAATTTGAAGCGAGAAACAGCAGGTGTTTTGGCTATGTTTTTAGCCTGTTCTATTTGGGGGTTCTCTGCGTTTTATTACAGCTATATTTCGCAAGTACCACCATTAGAAGTCCTCTCTCATCGGACAATCTGGACGTCTGTATTCATTGGTTTAATTTTATTAGCAAGAAGGGGATTAGTTGTAATTCCTAAGGAATCATTTTTGCGTGTTTGTTTTGCTGCAATTTTTATAAGCATTAATTGGTTTTTCTTTATTTATGCAGTTCAAATTGGCAAAGTGGCACAATCAAGTTTAGGCTACTATATTTTTCCATTAGTAGCTGTTGCATTTGGAGCCATTTTCTTAGGTGAACGCTTGAGTCCATCACAATGGTTTGCAATCAGTTTAGCAGTTATTGCTGTTGTCTTATTAAGTTTTGGTGTTGGAGAGTTTCCATACATTTCAATAATGCTTGCTGTTACATTTGGGTTGTATGGACTAGTAAAAAAGCCTTTAACTATTGGCCCTATGAGGTCAGTCTTTTGGGAAGTAGTATGTCTACTCCCGATTGCTTTAATATGGCTAACAGGAACACATTTCTTTGGGTGGCAAGGAATTGTGGGGCGTGATGGTGGTTTCTTTGGAAGTGAAATTAAAGTGAGTATAGCCCTAATATTTACAGGAATTTTAACTGGAGTACCTTTGATACTTATGGCATTTGCAATGGAAAGATTAAGGTTGGCTACTGTTGGTTTAGTCCAATATGTAAATCCTACATTGCAATTTCTACTAGCAACATTCATTTTCTTTGAGCCAATAGGTAGGATACATTTGATAGCATTCGGTTTAATTTGGACAGGTTTAGGAATATATTCTTACTATGCTATCCGTCATGAGAGAGCTTGAATTAATTTAGTTTCCAGCTCATCAATAGTGTTCACAATTGAATAAAAATTTTTATTATTAGATTGTACAAACCCTTCTGAAATTTGGTTCTCAATTAATTTCAAAAGTGGATCCCAATAACCGTTTACATTAAATATAAAACATGGTTTGGAGTGCAATCCTAATTGTCGCCAAGTTATCAATTCAAAAAATTCATCCAAGCTTCCAAACCCTCCGGGTAAAAGGATAAAAGCATCAGAATTTAACACCATTATTTTTTTTCTTTCGTGCATATTCTCAGTGATTATAAAAGTGTCTATATCTTTTTTGCCAATTTCTTGTTCAAGAAGGTGTTTTGGTATAACTCCAAATACTTCTGCATTCCCTGATTGAGCAGAATTTGCAACTTCACCCATTAACCCAACGTTTCCTGCACCATATACTAAGCGCATACCATTACGCGCAATCATATTTCCGGTGTCAGTGGCTGCTTGTAAATAACTAGATTTTGTACCATCACGGTGTGCGCAATAGACACATATGGATTTTTTGCGTTGTAAATTCATTGTTTATACTTACAACTATTATTAACTACCGCCAAGGGGGCAAGAGAATATGAATGCTAAAAAAACTGAAATCCTCAAATTAAAGGAATCTTCACGTGTCAAAAAGACATTTGGAAATCGTTCAGAAGATAAAGTTATTCTTTCTTTTGCAGCTGCATTTGCNGTTTTAGCAATATTTTTTATTGTAATGGAAACTGTAGATGAAGATAATCTTGATATTGTTAAAGTTGAGGTGAATGAAGCTGTTTCCAATGAGGCAGGGCCTGCAGAGGTGAAATCAATTGACCAAAAAGAAATACCTGCAGTTAAAGGCAGTATAGATACCAAAGAAGAAATAAACAAATCTGAAGAANTGCCCACTACTAAAGAAGAGGTGGTTGAAAGTGTAGAGTTGCCTGTCACCAAAAAAGAAGCGTCTACAGTTGTAGCGGAGCCAATTGCTAAAGATAATGTGACTACAGAGAAAGAAGAGCCAGCTACTAAAAGATAAGGTGACTACAGCGAAAGTAGAGCCAGTTACTAAAGATAAGGTGACTTCGTCCGAAGAAGAGGCAGCTACTATGGAAGAGACATTGGTAGTTACTGAAGAAAATATAATAGCAGAGACTGAAGCTGTAATTGAAAATAATCCAGCATTTGATTTAGTAAGAGTAGATGAAGATGGATCTGCTATTATTGCAGGTTCAGCTAAGCCTAATAGTGAGGTAAGATTGTTGGTAGACGGAAAAGAGTTGGAGACTGCTGAAACTGATGCTTCAGGAGCTTTTGCTATATTAACCACGATCCCTTCTGGTGAAAAACCACTTGAATTACAATTAGAAGATGTAAATGACAGCAACATTAAATCTGCTGATACAGTCTTGATAATCCCAAATAAAGAGGCTGAAGGGAGTGGCCCAAAAATTATTATTGCTGAATCTGATGGTAAGATTATTGTTCAAGAACAAAACGATATAGCTCCAAAGATTCAACCTCTTTCATTAGATACAATTAACTATGCTGCCAGTGGCGATGTAATTCTTGCTGGTAGGGCATCATCTGAGCAGATAGTTCGGGTATATGTTGATAATAAACCAGTTGTTTTAGGAGAAGTTACTGATGGAAAGTGGAACTTTGAAATACCTAACATTGAAGAAGGTATTTATACGCTAAGAGTTGATGCAATCAATAATGAAGGTAAAGTTGTAGATCGTGTAGAGAGTCCTTTCCAACGTGTAATTCGTGAAATGGAAGATGGTCAGGCCACAATACAACCTGGCTTTACGCTATGGAAGTTAGCAGAATTAAAATATGGCTTCGGTATGAGATATGTTCAAATTTTTGAAGCTAACCGAGATTCAATAAAAGACCCAGATTTAATTTATCCAGGTCAAGTGTTCCAAATACCTGAAAAATAATATTCACAAAGTTTAGTTTGAATTAACTAGTCAAGTTTGAAGCATAATACTATGTTAAGACTTCAACGGAGATTAATTACATTGAGACCCACTACTTCATCAGCAAATTTGAAAAGCGGACAAGCAATGAACGTGATCAAATCTGTTTTACCATATTTGTGGCCAAAATCGCGAAAAGATATACAATTTAGAGTTGTTCTTGCAATGCTGGCATTAGTACTTGGTGAAATACTAGGATTACTGGCACCATACTTTTATGGAGTATCTGTTGATGCCCTTGCTCCGGGAGCGGATGAAGATCAAACTATATTTATGTTGACTGCAGGTGCACTCGGNATGGTTGTNGCTTATGGNGTTATGCGCATTTTGTCAGTTGGATTTAGNCAACTTAGAGACGTGATATTTGCACAAGTAGGTCANCGTGCTCTACGCCAACTAGCTTTAGAGACATTTAGGCATATGCATCGATTATCTCTCAGGTATCACATTACACGCAAGACTGGTGGATTAAGTAGAGTAATGGAGCGTGGTGTTAAGGGGGTCGAGTTTTTATTAAGGTTTATGCTTTTCTCAATTGGGCCACTAATTCTTAAATTGTTAATTGTTGCAGGTATTTTTTATCTAGAGTTTGGTTTTATCTATATGGCAATCGTTTTGATTACGATTGTCTTATATATTTGGTTTACTTTTTCCGTCACAGAATGGCGGGTGAAAGTACGTAAAGAAATGAATGATAAAGATACTGATGCTAATCAAAAAGCTATTGATAGTTTATTGAATTTTGAAACAGTAAAATACTTTGGTGCTGAAGAAAGAGAAGCACTAAGATACGATGAAAGTATGCGAGGTTATGAAGCTGCTGCATTGAAGACCAGTTATTCATTAGCTTTTTTAAATTTTGGGCAAACACTCCTTATCACTGGGGGATTAATTACAGTAATGATATTGGCTGCTATGGCTGTTCAAAGGGGAGAATTGAGTGTTGGCGATTTTGTTATGGCAAATGCCTATATGATTCAAATAACAATGCCTTTGGGATTTCTGGGAACAGTATATCGTGAAATTCGACAAGCATTAGTTGATATGGGCGAAATGTTTGATCTTCTTGGTCAACCTCAAGAAGTAATTGACGTGGCAAATGCCGAAGATTTAAATATAAAAGGTGGTCAAATTGAATTTGATAACGTTACATTTGGCTATGATCCAGAAAGAACTATACTATCCAAGTTATCGCTGAAAATAAAAAAAGGTGAGACAGTTGCCATCGTTGGCCCCTCGGGTTCTGGTAAATCAACTATCGGGCGTCTTCTTTTTAGGTTTTATGATGTAAATTCTGGAAGTTTAAAAATTGATGGACAAGATATTCGTAACGTAACGCAAGCATCTGTTCATAACTCTATAGGGATTGTTCCCCAAGATACTGTTCTGTTTAACGATACTATAGGATATAATATTGCTTATGGTCGGGATGGTGCGTCGGAAGATGAAATAATAGCTGCTGCCAAGTCAGCAAAAATACATGATTTTATAATTAGTTTAACTGATGGTTATAATACAACTGTTGGCGAAAGAGGATTAAAGTTATCTGGAGGCGAAAAGCAAAGAGTAGGTATTGCACGTACTTTGTTNAAAAACCCTCCCATATTAGTACTGGATGAAGCAACTTCGGCGTTAGATACAGAAACTGAAAGAAACATCCAAGATAGTTTACGAGGATTAGGTTCNGGAAGATCTGTTATAACAATTGCACACCGTTTATCGACAGTCGTTGATGCTGATCAGATTATTGTTTTGGAACAAGGTTGTATTGTTGAAAAAGGCACACATGACGAGCTTTTAAATCTTAATGGCCGATATACTAAAATGTGGCATATCCAAGAGTCAGAAGCCGAGCTGGCAGTCTAATGCCAGTCTCTTCTAACAATTAATTAGATTAGCGTGCAATAGATTTAAGCCTCAAAAGCCTTGTAAAACCAGCATAGGCACCTCTGCTAACCCAAACTCTTAGTGCTAACAATGATGGTGTCAGAACAAGGGTTAAAACAGTTGCAATTCCCAGCCCAAAAACTACTGCAGTTGCAAGCTGTTTCCACCAGAGCGCAGTTGGCTGATCTATAAAATATCCACCATTTATAAAATCAATTGAAATGCCCAGCATCATTGGTGTTAAACCAGCCATAGTTGTTATTGTAGTTAAAAGAACAGGTCGAATTCTGGCTTGTGCAGTTTTTGAAATAGCTTCAA
>JGI26273J51734_10000916_pt1 | contig 15743 bp, 13 predicted proteins | sample SaaInlV_125m_DNA_FD_51734 | JGI IMG/M metagenome (IMG submission 51734) | reverse complement strand
ACAAATATATATTATATCAATTATATCATTTCTATAATCATTAACGATATCAGATATGTAATAATTAATTAAGTCAACTGAGTCAACTGAACCCGTTGTATCTTTATTTAATATACTATCTAAATTACCATTTTTTTCTTCAATATATTTCACTAAATTATATATATAATGAGAATCTGTATTTTTATCATATTTCTCATTATCACCTTCAAAATAATAATACGTATTATCAAATACTTTTCTATAATAACTATCAAATTCAACCTTATTACTTGTATCTACTTCATTATATAATTTATATTGTATTTTTCTATTGGATATATTAGCATAGTCTACAAAATTATCTTTAATTTTGAGCGGGTCATCATTTATTGATAAATTAGGATTATCTTTATATAAAATTAAATTACCATTAATTATCGATATAAATATATTCGTTATGATATAATGGTCCAAATAATCATTTGATAATTTATCGGCATTTTTATCATGTAATTTAATAAATGGTATAATTTTATTATTTAGATGAGTTAAATCTCTTTTATAAGAGCTATTAAAAATACCATTAACAAAATGTAAATTATATTTTGTATTATAATTAATAAATATGTAAATAAATAATACAAATATAAATAGTATAAATAATGGTGATATTACTTCTGCTGTAAAAATATTATATGAATTGAATGTTGTTGTTAAAAATGTTATATTGTAAACAATTAATAGTAATACAAGACTAATAACAATAAACATTATTATGTATGATAGTAATCCTTCCATGTTTTTAATTTGATAATTGCCGACATTGTAATCTAATTGTATATTTTCACCATTAGATATTTTAAAATAATTTTCGTAATATTTATTTTTACTATTATATGATATATCTACTGTATAATTATCATCTATTTCAGTTGAATTTTTAAATATTGAATATTGTTGTGAATATAATAAATTATCATTTTGTTCATCATCTTTATCATTTTGTTCATCATCTTTATTTAATAATTCTATGTAATTTTTTAATTTAGTCTTAAAATCAAATAACATTTTATCGCGGGAAGTTTTTTTATTGCTATATTCTTTCTTCATATGAGAAATTTCATTAAACAAATTTATTTTTTGTTTTTGTTTTAAAAAGTCTTTATATATTTGTTTAAATTTACTTATATCACTTTTGTTAATATTATCTTCATTATATAAATCTGAATTTAACACATTCATAAGGTAATTATAAATAAGTAAATTTGTATAATCATAAACACCTATTATATTTAATTTACTTTTATTTACATCTACAAGTTTAATTATTAAATTTAACATATCATTATACAATTCATTTGTTGCAGAACCTTCTTTTAATTTTTTATTTACATCTTCGAGGTTATATTTTAAATGCAAAAAAATTAATAAAAGATTTGAAGAATAACCTTCTTTTAATTTTTTATTTACATATTCAAGGTTATATATTAAATCATTTATTAATTCTGCATTTTCGAGTTTTTCTTTTTCTTTTTCTATTATAATATCTAATTCTTTAATAATATCACTATACATTTGTTCATCACTCAATACATTTAATTCTTCTACTTCTGATTTTAATATTTCTGGTAAATTTATGTATTCTAAATTAGGCTTATCATTATCGGAAAAAGTCATTGTTATATTAATAATATTTACCATCATGTAAAAACATAATAGTAATATAAATATATATGCCATTGCAAAGTAAAAGTAATTAATTCCTTCTATTCTTGATATGTATGGTATAGATGGTATATCTGAAAAAAATCCACATATTATATATAATATCACAAATATCACAATAATATTTTTAGATTGTTCCAATATTACATTAATATTATAACTATCAACTTCGTCAGGTATAATATCATTATTTGTATTAAAATAAGCTTTATAACCTTTGGTAGATGTTGGAGCATATCTTCTTATTATCATTATTGTAAGAATAAATACTACTAAAAATAATAATATAAATGGAAACGCTTTCAAATAGGTGATAAAATATTCTCCATCAACATTACTTAAATATGGTACAAATCTGTCATTATATTTCCAAAATTTATAAAATAAGTCAATGAATAGTAATATAATTGTAAATAAAATTATATGGTAATATGTTTTTGTATTGAAATTATCATTGGGGAGTAATAAATCAAAGCTATTTTTAGCTAAATTAAACCTACCTGTTTCTGCTTCACAATATATATAATTACAATGTTTTTGTATATTGATATCTGCGACATCTTTTAGATAATTAATTTTCAAAAATGATAATGTTAAATTTTTTAGTTCATTTAGAAATATTATAATCATAATAATAAACATAATAAATATCCATATGCGCATTATAAAAGTTTATAAATTACTTTAACCCTTATAAAGAAAAAAAGATTAATAATTTATAATGTATTTGAATTATTGTAAAATATTATTAATATTATATACTGTAACTAAACACGAAAATATGATAACGAAGCCAAATACAATATATATATAGTTTTCTTTTAATACTTGTGATAGTATTATAATTGGAGCAATTAATAATATAATATAAACATACATAAATTTTGTTACATCATTTATCTCATCAAATATCCTATCTAATGTGTTTTTACTATTATATAAGTAAAATTTATCAATATTTTCTAATGTAATTTTATAGTTATTGCTATTAGCAATATATGTTCCTGTTTCGTCATTTTTAATTTTAATTTCTGTTAGTCTACTTATAATTTCATCAGTTAATACAATATCTGCTATACCTTTAACATTGCTATTATCGGATTTTAAAATTTTGATAATTTCACTATTATCAGGATTTTCTTCTTTTATAATTATATCTAATTCTTTTAATATCATAATATATTCATAGCATTTTGTATCTGCATATATTTCTGTTATTTTTTTTAATATTATAGAAAATAAAATAGTATATATTGCTACATAAATAAATAAAAATATTGTTGAATTAAATATATAAACATATTTGTTATAATCATAACCAGCAAAATACTTTATGTATACTAAATGAATTATAAAATATATCCAAATAAATATAAAAAGCGGCAAACTATAATGTAAATATGTATTATAAACTTTCATAATATTAAATTTACCATCTACGATACTTAAATCCCTATTTAAATTATCTATATCTTTAAATTTATCTTTATATTTATCAAGCTCACCTACTTTTTTAAAATTTTGTTCTATTTGATTAAAGTCAAATAGATAATTTGAAATATTCCACATAAAAGTTCTCTTTAATTCAACACTATAAATATCAAGGAGATTGTCATTATATAAACAATATTTATTCATATTTTGTATTGTATCATTTAAATCTAGATGATATTTCAATTCAACAAGAGTTACTAAACTGATAGTAATTAAAATAATAATAATAATAAATAATACTAATAATTCTATATTATCTGGCATTGTATTGATGAATATATCAAATCTATTATATTAATATTTTTTATTTTAACTTACCAATATCAACAATATTTGGTGTATATATTGGTTTTGAATTAATAGAACCAGCAGGATATATTGGTTCATTAGTAGCTAAAAAACATTGTATAAATAATCTATTATCCGGTATTACTTTACTATTATACTCTTCTGATGGCATTGATGAATGTATTAATTTTCTATTATTCCAAATCACTAAATCATTTTTATCCCATTCGTGATAAAACATATTTTCACGACTTAAAACATAACGTTTCATAATATGTCTGAATAATTCATTACTATCATAAAAATTAAGTTTATCAAATGTTAAAAAACGTGTAGGATTAAGTAATAGAGATTTTCTATATTTAGTATTATCAGAATATATAACCAAAGGATCTTCTGTAAATACGTTATCATCGCTATATATAATCTGTTTATCCTTTCTAACATAACCTGAATAATCATAAGTACTATTTGTTCTACGTTCAAATGAATCACTATGAATTGTATTATAACTATTTAATACTTTTTTTAAAGTCATATCCATCATATCATATGCATCTTCTAAGCTTGAATAATATGTTTTTATTTTTTCATTTTTTGGGGTAACTAATTTATACATACTACTAACAACCGGTGTAATATATTTTTGATGCCCTAATAAATCTTGATGCCATACATAATTATATCTAAAATAATTTAATCTATTTCTTTCATCTCCCACAAATTTATTTTTAACACCATAATAATCTTTAACATACATATTACCTCTAATTGATACTTGTGGAACATTTGGTATTCCGGTATACCAAGGATGTAAAATATCTTCCTTATGTTTTTCATCAAATAATTTAACAAATTCATAATATTCACTTGGATTAATTTTTTGATTTTTAAATACCAATAGTGGTACAATATTAAATAAATGTTTTAACTCTTTTTTATCTTCTGATGTTAATTTGTTAACCCTTATGTTACTTATTACTGCTTTATTTTTTCTTAATATTGGAAAACTTACACTAAATGCATTAGAAATATTTATAATATACAATAATAATAATAATAATTTCATTCTTTTAATAAAAAATACTTTTAAGTTTTATATAATAAAAATAATTCAATCAATGTTATAGTATTCCGATTTAGTATGAATAATATTATTGTGTTTTTTTATATTTTCAACAGTATATTTCATGTGTTCAATATCATTAAGTAGTTTATCAAATTTATTATTGATGTACTTTGTTTCTCTGCTAATGTCTGTAAATAAAGCGTCTTCATCAAATAAATCTTCAATATCTTTATCAATAATATCAACAANTTTTTTTTGTTTTGGANTATAGCTAACCAGTGTTTTCCATTTTTTTTGACTTTCTGGTATATATCCCACTGGTGGTTCCCATTTTTTTTGTTTGTCATTATGAATAGATGCTCTTAACAATGATACCGCATTATAAATAATTTTTTTAGAAGAGCATATATTTGAGTTTGCTACATTAATTTTATTCAATACATTAGTTGAAGGAATAAAAGCATTTGCATAACAAATGTACAAAAGCATTAGATTAACAATTTTCATCATTTCACAATATATATATTATATTTATACTTTTATATATTTTTAATAGGTAAATTTGTTTTATTTTCGTATGTTGGTGGGGAAACAATTTTTTCACGTTCTTCATATTTATCGTCGCCATAAATAGAAGAATTAAAATTCTTGTATAATCCATTTCCAAAAGTATATGGAGACATTGAACCTCCTGCTGCTAATCTAGCTAAACTAATATAACTTTCTTTATCACGATAACTTGGATATTGGTTACTTATAATTTTATTTAAATTAGAAAAACTCATAACAGGTATACCATTTATATTATTCACACCCAAATCTCCTCGGAACATATTTAATATTAGAATATATTATTTTTTTTGTGCCCGCAATGCTTTATACATTTCGGTATCAATATCATCATATATTTCTCTAATTTCTTGCCATTTCTTTTCATTTTCTGTTTTTTGTACATTTTTAACAGGTATTTTCCATAATTCTGTCAGGGTATCTAATACATTCTTATTATTCCTTAAATATATAATTTCTATTTCTTCTTTACTAATATTATCAGGTGCTTGTTTAAGTAATTCGTTCATATACTGTATTAATTATAAATATAAATATTATATATTTTTATATTTAGTATCTTTATAATAATTATTGGCAATTTCGTATGCATATTTTTCATAAGGATGTTCTAGTGAAAAGTTTTTCATAATTACATCATTAATGCTATTTGGTTTACTATTTCTATAAAGACACACCATTATATTTTTTGTTTTATTATCTAAATATATATCATTGTTTGTATCTGGATTAGATCTTATAAATTTATTATTATAATCTATTTTTTTATATCCATTGGTATATATCAATTTGTCAAAAACATCTTTATTATATCTTTGATAAATATGAATTTTTTCATGTATCATGGTATTAGTTAAATCAGTTTCACTATAATTTAAAACACTTTTAGATATAAATATAATATTTTCTCTTGTATGTGGCAATCCCTCTTCATATTGTAGATTTTGATTTTTATATGTACATGCAACAACCCATTTAATGTTAACTAAATCTTTATAATTAATATATTTACTATATATATTGCAATTTTCTAAATAATTATCTGCATTTCTACAACATTTCATTAATAAATCTTTTTCTTTATCTGTAATATCACAAACGCACTTAACAATATTATTGATATAGTCTATCTTACTTTTAACTTTTCTTGCATGTAAATCCATATCAGACATGTTATTAATATAGTTATCTTTGTCCTTTCGCAAAAATTCACTAATTTCATATTTCATCATAAAATATACATCATTGTTTAAATTATTTACATATTTTTCAGTATTTGTTAAAAATAAATAATAATAAATTATAACAAATATTATAATTGATATAATAGTTAAAATAATCATACTTATTATTAATCTATTTTATTTTTTTAAAACAATACTTGGTTTTATCTTGTGATGTTACAACATTATCTTCTATATTTTCTATTTGTCTACTAATATGTTTACAAGTTAGACTCTTATCATATTTATATATNTCAAATGCTGATTTAGATAGCTCTTTTTTAATTTTTTTAATTTTTTCAAATTTTACATCATTTACATCATTTACATCATTTACATCATTTACATCATTTACATCATTTACATCATTTACATCATTTACATCATTTACATCATTTACATCATCTTCGTGTCCTCTATGTATAGAATATGTATATGTATTACCACTCGTATGAGAATTATCTACTAAAAATACATTCTTATAAATTATTATAATTTTATATTTATTAATACATATTGTACTATATCCGTATGAATTTAGTAAAAAGTACTTAATATTGTATTCATCATATTTAATATAATTTTTTATATTAAAAANTTCATTATTTATATCAGGGTCTGCACCACCAGTTCCAGATGTAATTTGTATTACTTTCTTTTTATCTTTTTTTATTTCCATAATACTAAAATAATGTGCATCAGCACAAAGATAAATATAATTAAAATAACTTAATAAATTAAATAAATTATCTCTTTTTCCAAATAATTCATTTTTATCCTTTATTTTATTTTTTTTTATGGCAAATAATGGAATATGTCCCATTACAAAAACTTGTTTATCTGCTTTAATATTCTTTACATTATTGAAATTTTTTATTATAGCTGTAATATATTTTGGATCATTTAATTTATTAGTATTTATTATGATAACAATATATTTATCATTATCAACTATACCAATTTCATCAACATATATATTCATAATATTATCGTGAATATCTAATTTTTGCAATTCACTTAATTCTTCTAATGTAGTATTAAAACTATCCATATCATTATTAACAAATAAAGTGCTACTTAAATCATCATTTGATGATAAAATTTTACTATATTTTGGTGCTGTTTTATCATAATCTTTACTTACACTACTATCAAATACCTTTTCATTTAATTTATCAATATATTTCTTTTGAGTTTTAATCATACATTTAGCTTTTAAAGGTTCGTAATTTCCATCATCGTGTTCATCGTGATTACCAACAGCTATATGGAAAGTTTTATTTAATTGATATAATTTATCATATCCTGTTTTAAGAATACTCAATAGATAATATTGTATAAGATTTGTAGAACTTTCACTTACTTTTGTTACTTTTGTAGAATACCAATTGTCTCCNGCAATGAAAAATGTTGATATATTTTCTTCTTTTTTATNAATATAATTTAATACTAAATCGCGATAAATATACTCTTTTTCACAATTGATATTGTTCCAACATCCATAAAATAAAAACTTAGACATTTCCTAACTATATCCTATAAATATAAATGATACATATTTTTATCATAATCACTATTATTATTATATTTACAATATTTATCATAAAAGTCAATTGTAACAACATATGGTAATGTTATTTTTACTGAATCTGTTGGTACATAACGCATCATATTTACCCATGAAATTATGTTATTAATTGCTCTTTTTAAATTTCTAACACCATCTTCTTTTTGAACATTGCAAATTATATGTTTTAATAATTTACTATTAAATATTATATCGCCAATCTCTAAATTATATTGTTTTAAAATTTCAGGAACTATATAATCTTGCGCTAAAACTAATTTTTCTTCATTGGAATATCCTGGAACATTAATTACAATCATTCTATCTTTTAAAATAGGGTTAATAAGTTCTTCATCATTATATGTAAATATAATCATTGAACGCGAAATATCAAAATCTATTTCTTCAAAGTATCTGTCATTGTATTTATCATTTTGTACNGGGTCTGTTATATGAATTAATGTATTTATTATTTCTTGACCTCTATATGTATTAGAAACTTTGTCAAGTTCGTCAAATAAAAATAGGGGATTCATTATACCTGTTTTCATAAGTGATTCACAAATTTTTCCATAAGTTGCTCCTTCATAAGTATATGAATGACCTCTTAAAAANGATGAATCATCTGTACCTCCAAGTGATATAAAAGCATTTGGATAATTTAAAGCATTACATATACCTTCTTTAATTAGTTTGGTTTTACCTACACCAGCACTACCTTGTATTCCAATAATATATCCATTTGCTTTTGGAAATGATACTAGTTGAGCTAAAACTCTTATAATTTGTTCTTTTGCATCTTTGTGTCCATATACGGTATCTTCCATTTTTTGTCTAATACCATTTAAAAAATCGCATATTTTATCATTACCATCACTTATTTTAATTGGTATTTCGTAGTAATTATTAAATGGAATATTATTTAAAGCATGTAACCAATTATTTAATTTATTATATTCACTTGAACATGGTGACATATTATTGAAACTATCTATTTTTGCTATTATATTCTTTTTAGTTTTTTCATTAATATTTAAATTGAGAATTCTAAACCTCATTGGCATATCTGATATTAATTCGTCATTTATAGAATCTTCTTTTAGTTTAATTTTATCTTTATCTTCGTCAGATAAATTATCAAAATAATTTTTTTCAATCATTGTATATTTATGATAAAAATCATATTTTTTCTTTTGTATTTTTTTATTTGCTGTTTTCTGTGGAGGATTTAATATTAAAAAAATTTTTTGCTTTCTGTTGAAATTATCTTCCTCATTATGCTTATTAAAAAACCCACCACTTGGTATACTTGTATTTTGTATTATTTCATTTTTATTATCTTCATCATCATCATCATCATTATTATCATCATCATTATTATATGTTGGATCCTTATCAGAATTATTTTCTGAATTTTCACTAGATTCTTCAGTTGTTTTTTCACTATTTGAACTTGAATTATCGTCCGTAGTCATTGTACATTTATAATATATATATATAATTTATATGTTTAAATAAAAATAAAATAATTAAAAATTAGTATAAATTGACTTATGTTCTTTTCCCCAATAAAAATTATTTGAACTTGTTCTAACAACTGAGTTAGAATATATTAAATAATATGCTAATATAATTATTAATATAAATCCACCAACAAATGCTAATTTTTCCATATATTTACCATCCGTATAAACATTAATTGTAAATAATCCTACAATAGCAAGTGATAACATTAAAACAGTTTTAATATTTATAGAATGTACATTTGTACTATATTTAAGCAAGTCAATATGCATTTTTGAACCATCATTTTGTAAAGCTAAAATATTGCTTATATTACCTCTCGATACTCTTTCAAATTCTGTAATATTTAATAATTTAGTATACGCATCAGAAGAACTTGCTTGTCCAACACCAACATTAGCTAATTCTAATGCTTGAATAATTTTATTATTTAATAATATTAATTGATTTTGAACAAACTCTACTTTTCGCTCTGGATATTTATTATTAGAATCTGATGTAAATTCCATAGTAGAACCACTAACTATATTAGGATAAGGATATGTTTGAGAAAATTTTTCAACAACATTATCTAATGTAAATGCTTCAATATATAATACACTTAATATATAATATGTAACAAATTGCAATACTACAATACCAAAACATACACTAGCTACTAATTTAGTAACTGGTTTATCCATGTTCATTGTATTTGTTAATATTAAAGTAAAGATAATACCGGCTAATATTACAATATATGAAATTAATTGATAATATAAAACATTATATTTTGATTTATTTAAATCAAATAATGTTTTAGCATTTTTAATTCTGGATTCATTAGATTTTATATCATAATTAATAGTTTTTATTGCTTCTAAATTATTAACATATCCCGATTTATAATCAAGTGGTTTTTTTATTGTTAAAGTTACTTTATTATCAACGCCATAATCCACAGACCCTAATTTAAAATAATGAAACAATATACTTTTACCTTTAGCATCTTCTAATGAAGAAAAATATCTTTCTGGTGAAGAAGAATTTGAACCCATATAAGCATATTTATCATCAAATAATGTTATTTTATTATATGGCAATGTTAATACAGGAATATCTTTTAAATCGTCTGATTTCTGCGTTGGATATAATAATCTTGCACTTATTAAAAATTCAACATCAGTTTTATTATTTTTTGCTATAATTTCTTTGATTGGAAAAGTTGTATTATTTATACTTATAATATAATTTTTTGATAAATTATTACTATCTAAATTATCTATAAATCTTTTAACATTTATAGGCAATTCACTATCGCTATTTGTTAAATTATCTAATTTAAATGAATCGTCGCCAGTAATACTAGTACCTCTTACATTATCTCCATCTGGTGATAATATATTAGTAACTTCTGATAATTTTACAATAGCAGATTCACCAACTAATAATTTATCAAGCAGGTCTACTCTTGATTTAATTTTGATAGTAGTGCTATTTTCAACTATTGCAACAAAACCTTTGTCAGATATATCTTGTTTTGTAGCATTTGATATATTTGCTGATTTAGCACCTAATTCTTGTAATTCTGATAAATGTTCAATTATTTTATTCATATATATATTATCATTCTCCAATTTTGCAGTGCCAAAAATAGAATCCTGATAAGTTCCTATACTTGGAGATGGTTTTGGAATTTTGATATTAGCATTAGTTCCATCAGTATATATTTTGTTTACTATTTCTTCAATTTGTGAATTATCTAAATATTTTATAGCAAATCCATCATCTTCACTATCAATACTAGTCATATCTTCTGGAAGTACTTCACCAGTTGAATTATTTAAATCAATTTTATTAAAGTAACTATTAAATAATAAATTTCCAGATGTTAATGCTATGTAAAAATATTCTTTAATAACTTTAAAATATGTTAGTAATCCTTTAATTTGTGTTCTTCTATTTACCAAATCAAAATTAATAATTAAATTTAAAAAATCTTTTAATAATCTTTTATTACGTTCAAGTAATGCTTCATGTAAAGTAGTATTATTAATATTAGTATTAAGAATATCGTTTAATACTATATCATCTTCGGGGTTTACTAAGTTTTTATCTTTTTTAATCACAGGTCTACCATCGGTGGAATATTTATTACAATACCTGTTATTATATTAGTTCCAGAACCTGCTTTATTTTGAATTAATCCAGATTTAAATAAACCTTTATTTACATCATCAATTTCATTAGTGTAATTATATTGTGAATTTGACACAGCACCAATTGTAGCATCATAATCAACTATAAAATCGTGAAATAATTTATTTGTATAAATATCACCAGAATAAGAGTTTATAGATAAATATAATGATGATATAACAGGTTTAAAATCTTTTTTTCCTGAATCTATCCAATAACCATAATTAGCATCATCTTTACCATAATAAGATGAATTTCTTGCTTTTTTATTTACAATAATAATATTATTTATCTTCTTATTAAAATGTTCTAAATTTGCTATTTCGTTTAAAAAAGAATTATAAGCTTCTAGTATATCAATAAAAACATTAACTAAATGCATACTAGAAATAATATTATTAGTAACGTATTATTTTTAACTATATTAACTATTCCTTTTTCAGTTTTATTACCACTACTAACAAATTTTAAATAACCTTTAGTTTTATTTGTATTATCAACATTATTACTTTTATCAACATTAATATTACCTAGTTTACAATATATAATTTCATTAATTAACTTTGTAAAAGAGGTTTTATCAATATTGTAATTATTATCTAAAATACCAAAATCAACATCTTGAATATCTCCAGCATTTATTTTTTTTAACGTTTCTTTTATAAATGGNGTTCTTTCATCAGCTAAATTATTAATATTAATGTATTTGCTATAAATATTACTTAATAATTTATTGACTTCATTATATTTAACATTATGAACATTCATACTCATATTATGTTATATTATCTTCTATAATAATATATATATTTATTTAAAAACAGGATCTGTAGTAAAAAGAAACACCGCTATTTTCATTATATCTAATAATTTTAACAATATCTCCTTGTTTTAATCCAAGCCACTTTGCGATTGGATCATTATGTAATATAACAGGCATATATAACTTACTTTTAATCATATATTCTTTCATAAATTCAACAGCTTCNTTTTCACTTAATTTAATATGTTTAGGTACATATTCGTGTTTCGTTGGATTAAACATTATTTGTTGAGCATGAAAATATTGCAATTGACCATCATTTTTATGAAACAATTTATCATATTTGTTTAATTGGGTAATAACAGGTTGTGNTATNGTATCATTATTAAATATNAATATAACGTTTTTCTTATTACCATANTTAGTAATGAAATTATTAATATTGCCTTCATAATTCTTTAATTCATCCATCACATATTTTCTCAATTTTTTTGTTAGAGCAAATATAATTGTTGTTTTTGATGTTTGAAATTCTATTATATTTCTATCATTTTCATATTCTTCTTTATCAACGGAAAGTTCATGTTCTTCAAATAGAGATATATCATCTCCGCGTTCCACTAACATTTCCTTGATATTATTGATAATACTTGCGATATCCATTTTATATTATAATAAAGTTTAATCTTATATTATAGTATATAAAAAAATCAATTTTTATTTTTTATTTAATTGACTTTCTGNCATTTTAATAATTTCAGGGTCAATGTAGTTTTTCTTACACACTGCGTAAGTATTATGTAATTTTATTGCTGTATCTTCAATAGATTTTTTTATCGGATTTTCAGAATTAATATTTAATTTAAAGAATTTCATAAATAAAGTATTGGCATTTAAAGTTCGCAAATCCTTAGTTGTTATTTTTAAATTAAATTTTTTATAAAAATTATATAAATATTTATTTACATCATTTGATGTAATACATTTATCATTATATTTAAATATATATTCTTCATCTCCGATATTATCTAATCTATCAAATAAGAAATTATATACATCTTTGCTTTTACATATTGCTGTGTTTCTAACCTTTTTTTTACCAATAAAATCTATTTTAATAAAATTATTTTCAATAAATATATGTTTCTTTTTTAAAGTTGTTAATCCATATGAATTATTATTTATTTCATATTTTTTATTACCTATTCTAAAACCACAATCTAATATTAGGGTTATTATTATTGCACAAAATTTATTTATACTATTACTACTAATATCTTTTTTTANTTCTCTTTTTAATNTAGAAAAATACTTTATTGAATCTTTAATTTTTTTAAACTTAGCACTATTCTGCTTTGATATAAATNTAGGGTTATATATAACTTGTTTTCTATTTTTTGAATCATATCCATATGCAATTATTTTTTTACCATTAGTTATAGTTACATTATTGTATGCTGGTGGTATTTTAAGAGATTTAAAAAAATCTAATTGCTTCTCATTTTTAATTTCATTATTTTTGTTAAAATATTTAAATTCTGTTTTATAGGTACCTATTCTTTGTACTTTCATTCTAATAATAATTAATATCTTTTAAACGCTTGTATAAAATGATATAAACAAATGATTATATAATTATCCATAAAGTAAATACGATATATAATGCCCACAGCTACAAAAAAAGCCCCTGTTGTTGCTGTGAAAAAACCAGCTGCTGCGAAAGTACCTGTAATCAAAGCTGTTGATGTGGTAAAACCTGCTCCTGTACAAAAGGTTGAAGAACCTGTAAAATCCGAAACCACACAACCTGCGGCTCCACAAGAAAACTTTCTTCAAGGCATTGTAGAAAAAGTCAATGCCTTTGTAACCATGGGTAAAGAACTTCAAGGACAACTTAAAGTATTTAGTAAAGAATGGGATAAACAACAAAAAATCCTTGACAAGGTACAAAAGAAGCGTCAAAATGCTAAAAACTCTCCTTCTGGTTTTGCTAAGCCTAACAAGATATCTGATGAACTCTGTGAATTTATTGGCGAACCATGCGGTACAGAAAAATCTCGCACTGATATCACTCGCTTTATCAATTCCTATATCAAAGAACATAACCTTAACAAACCAGAAAACAAACGTTTCATCCTTCCTGATGAAAAGCTACGCAAAATTTTAAACGTCGATGCCAANGAAGAAATCAACTATTTTATCCTTCAAAAACTCATATCCCATCACTTCCCCCCATCTGCAAGTAAACTTGCTGCTGCTGCTGCCGCGGCTGCCGGGGGTGCTAANTAAATAATAAAAAATTGATATAAGATTATTTTTATATAATACATTACTTTGAATAATGTCTTACACTACAAATGGAGCTATATCTCTTAAAACAACAGGAAGCAATATCGTTGATTATTTCATGTTGTTTGTTCGTGATTTAAATAAAAAAGTTAGCTACGAATATCTTGAAAAGTGTTGGAAAGATGACCCTAAAAAAACCATCGCAATCATTTTCAATGGACGCGATAGAGTAAATGGAAAAAAAGAAAAGAAAGTCGCTAATCAAGCAATGTTATGGCTACGAACATACAAGTTTGCCACATATTGTGATAATCTAATGAATTATATAGATAAATATGGATGCTGGAAGGATTTACTTTATATTACGTATTATCATAATTCTAATACTCTAAATAAAAATTATGAAATGAAATTGTTTTCAAACAAACTATTGAAAGATAAGCTATTATTTAAAGATAATAATAGTGTTTCTCTGTGTGCCAAATGGGCTCCTAGTGAAAAAGATAGAAATGATAAACGAAAGCATATGGCTAAACGTGTTGCAACAGAAATTTATGGTCTTGATGATGATAAGCGAATGGAAAAATATCGTAAAGAAATTATTGTTCCTCTTAGAAAAAAAATTAATATTGTTGAGACACTAATGTGTAGTGGAAAATGGGGCGATATTAAATATCAAGCAGTTCCTGGTGTAGCATCAAAGAAATTACTTAATGTCTTTATGAAACACGATGAAGAAAGATATCTCAAATATCTGGCGGATGTTAGAAGTGGTAAAGCGGAAATCAAAGTAACAGGTATTTTGCCCCACGAATTGTCTAAATATTATATTGATACACGTCATAATGATGATTATGGACCAAATGAAACTATTGAGTTGCAGTGGAAAACAATTCTAGAAAATGTTAAAAAATCTGGTAACTTTAATAATTCATTAGCAATTGTAGATTTGTCTGGTTCAATGTTTGGGGCAAGAAATGGCAGTATTCCCGCGCAAGTAGCTGTTTCTCTCGGTATTCTTACATCACAATGTTGTAATGGTTTATTTAAAAACAAATTTATTACATTTAG
>JGI26273J51734_10000913_pt1 | contig 15749 bp, 44 predicted proteins | sample SaaInlV_125m_DNA_FD_51734 | JGI IMG/M metagenome (IMG submission 51734) | reverse complement strand
AAAAAAAAAATAACAGCTATGACTAATCTTAAATTAGAGAGGATCTTATTAGAAACTCAAGAAGACCTAAAGACTATAAGTAAATTGGTATCTCCAGCACCACTTAAAGTTGAACTTAATGTTTGCAATGTAGAGGAAGTACAACCACTACAAAGAATAGTAACATTTAAAGAGGAGGAAGAAGTAAGACACGGACTTGTACAAAGAATTATATACTAGATTAACTGAAGAGACTTTAATAGTCGAAACACTACCGTCGTGAGATGTGGGTGTCTTAATCATAAAATCAAATAGTGGCGACTTACGTACAATATTATGGGAACAATTAACATTAAAATGACAAGTGGTATGGATTGTCCAGGAGGTCAGTGGACTAGTATATCTGTAGATGGTGTATATAAAGGTCGTGTATATGATGACTGTGATACATCATTAGGGAAAGCAATACAAATAATACTTGACGATTATCCTCTAGACACTGAGGTTATATGTAACTCAACTCAAGCTCTAATAGAGTTAGATCAATTGAGACATAAAGAGTTAGAGTATGATATGTACTGTGAAGAAGGTCACTATAAGAGCGATGAGTTCAGACCAATGACATACGATCAGTATATGAGCTCTGCATCTAATGTTGTATCTACTCCAAACGATGAGGACGATTTACCTTTCTAAATACCCTGATTAAGACCGGGATGTCTATAAACTACTTACTAAAATTAAATAGTGGCGACTGACGCATTATATTATGAAAGAAATGAAGCACGATTACGTTAAGCACGTAAAAGCACAAGACACAAAAAGAAATTATGATGTAACATTCATCATAACTCAAAATCTTAAGACAGTCCACATCATACAAGGACCTAAGATAACGACATTAACGCCCGATCATAAGAATTGGAATTTAGTGTCTGAGGAGGAATTCGGATGGATTAAAGAAGATGTTCAGAAGGATAGTCCAATGTTAAGAAATTTATTATACGTAATAAAGAATTATTAATACTTTAGGTTAACTGATGAGTATGTAGAAACCCAACGATGTGATATCAGAGGGTCTTAACCAAAACAAATTAAATTATTATGAGAATTATACTTATACTAGCGGCTCTAATTTGCTTATACTTAGCTTTAGATGCATTTAATAACGGGGACTCGGAAGGCTGTTCCATATTTACAATAGGCGTATTCTTAACAGGATGGTTTGCCTTAATGTTAAAAGACGAAGAAGAAACAACTTAATTTAATGGTGGCGACCTACGCACATTACTATGAGAGAAGAATCATACACAGACAGCTTTAAGAGAGTTGGAAAAGTACTAGCAATAACTGTTGGATACTTAGGAGTAGCATTAGCATTAGGTGGAGGAGCAGTAGTAGGAGTACTTAGTATTGCTTACATCGGCTACGTTTTATACTTAACATGCAAACCCAAATATTAATAATTAAAAACTAAAAGAATGAAGAACTTATTAATTGCATCAGCACTAGTACTTGGATCACTAATGACTCAAGCACAAACAACGGTATCAGTAACAATAAATGTTAACCACGGTTACTACACTCCACCTACTTACACACATAGCTACAGAGTAAGGTCTAGTAAAACACCTCTACAAATTGAGCTAGAAAGAAAAAATGAAGTAAGAATAGCTGAGCTATCTAGACAAGCGGAAGCAATCTGGTACGAGAAAGTTAGATCAGGTGAAGTGGATCCTTATAACGCTATAAAGACTTTAACTACCTTCACCCTACGTTACATTAATGAACACACACCTAAACAAAACTTATTTAATAACTAAAACTATGAACAAGTCAACCTACGAAAAGTCAGTGGAACTTATTAACTCTACTACAAACAAATTAACAGCATCAATTGATATTGAAATATTTAACTTGCTGTCATCACTAAACACGGAGTATGATATAGATATTGTGAGCACTGGTTATGATAAGATAGAAGCTCTAGAAAATCATAAAACCACTCTTATAAATAAAGGAAGAGATAGTATAAACATTTTAGATGCTGAGTACCTTGCATCTAAAATGTAAAAGATAAATCTGACTTACTACTTACCCACTGCCTATCTCATAAAACGTGACGTAATTAGTAAGTTAGCTAAACCTTTCTCCAAACCCTGCTCTATTTTGGCGATGTTGCCATCTTATATAAATTTTTAATTAAAATAACAAAGTTATGAAATCAATCGATTCAAGTATCTACAGTGCACAAATTTCTTCTAAAACTCCTCAATACTCAGGTCTTGAGAAAGGTGATAAATTAGAGTTAACAAGTGTTATCACTAAACAATTCGGAGACAATAATGTCACTACAATTGTTTACAAGAAACAAGCAGACGGTCAGAGAATCCGATTCTCGGTTAATATGCTTGAGAAAATGGAAATTGCTGATGGCAAGTCTATGACTGAAGAGTGTGAAGATGATTCTACTAGAGTCGAGCTAGCTCGAACTATTATGATAGATGAGGTCAAAGACACTAAAGATTACGGTATCCGTGATTATGTTGGTTTCGATGCAGCATTTGCTACAGCTAAGAAAGATTGGAAAAATATGACTCCAGAGTTGTATAACCAAGTTAGGGAATCAGAGCCTAAAGCTTCTGCGAAACCTATTCAAGCTTATGAAGTGTCTGTGAGCCACGATATTAAAGCTTAATACCCAGGGAGATAGAAATATCTCCCTTTTTTTTTAAAGATCAACTACTGGGTATAACCGTATTCGATACTCCGAGTTTAATTACGTGCTGCCCGTTAAGTGTATGCTGAGTCCGGTAAAATCAGTCCGATACAATAAACCCACTGTAAAGGTAGCTAAGGAAAAGTGTTATAGTCGACGATAACACAAGGGGTTCGACTCCCCTGCTACCACTAAATTATTAAACTAAAACAGAAAAGTTATGAAGAAGTTAAAGATTTCAATCGAATTAGAATTTGCTCCAGCAATAGGATTTATGATCGGATTAGATGGAACTAATGGATTAATTATACTATTACCATTATTATCAGTGATAATTAAAAGAGTTAAAAGAGTTAACAGTATTAAACCAGTTAGATCAGAATTTTAATTACTAAGAGTTATGAGTAGAACAGAAGAGATATTACAGGCTAAGATTAATCTTAACTATTGGTTAGAGGTTAAAACTAACGGTAATTATGACCCAGTATTTGGAGGAACTATACCAAAAGGTTCTATGGATGCAATGATTGAGCATCTCTCTGATAAGTTAAATATGTTAGAGGAAGTAGAAGAATTAATTAACACAACATTAAATTAAAAGNCCGTGAGCAATATAGAAAAAGTACCAACATTTAAATTAGAGAGTACATTAGAACAGTTTGGTAGATTCTTAAATAAGGTATCCTACAATGTAGGTGAAGAATTATTAATGGANGCTAGAACAAAGATCGTAGAAGAATTAACTAGACGTAAAAAATTACAGTCTTTAAAAGACCAACACAAAACTAAAATATACTAAAATGAGAGGACTATTAATTATTTCAGCAGTATTAATGATGATATCTTGTGGAGTTAATCCAGAAAGGATGAGACATCACGTAGAATTATATCATACTAGTGTTCACTTAACTACACCAGAGCTTGAAGAAGTTCTGAGTGCAGATAGTGTGGTATTTGGGGATTATANCGAATCTATACCAGGTAAACTTATAGGATATGATACATTTATCGCTAGGCTTCGCAATCGTAGAGGTGGATATAGTGCCCCTTATGTGTATTCTTGGAGCAAGAAACATAATAAGTATGTGTATAACTTTGCTCTAGTATATAATCCTCGTGATATAACTAAAATGAGTATAGAAGACCAAGAAAGGTTCTATTAATTTAATTTATTATGGATAAGATGAAGAATAAGATCGTTTACACCAAGAAATTGAAGGATAGTGTTAAGGATAATTACACNATTGAGCTGAATACCATGTGTTTAGCCGAGGTTACAGTGATTAATTGGGAGGATAAGAGGAATAAGTACATGCTCAACTGAGTGTGGCTGGGGATTGGTGGCTGTCACCATCTCCTCCATTTCCACCTATTCCCACCTCTAACCTAATTCACACCCATTAACTATAACACCCTCACATGAGAGAAAAGCACAACATTAACTGGAATTGGAAAGACTGGAGTCTATGCCATGTAATGACAGCTAAAGAAGAGTTAGAATTTGTAGTCAAGGTTGACAGCAAAGAGTTCCCTGAAACAGATAACCTAGAAGAAGTATCTAAGTGGCTATCTAACAACTATAACTTAACCTTTATAATAGGCAATGATGACTATTATGAAGANGATGGAATTTATAAACCGTGGTTCTCGTATCATGTAAGATATAAAGATGCTCCTGATGGTTCCTACATAGTACAATCTATTAACCCTGATGTAAAAACCTATTATGATGCTTTGCATAGTGCGGTAAGAAGAGCAATATTAAACCTATATAAATTCCGACAGAGATAGGATAGATATAGGAGCGAATGCGACTGTGTTAAACTTGCGGCTGGTTTTTTTTTTGCCTTAACCTTTAAATAAAAGAGATATGAAAAAGATATTAGTATTAGTATTATTACTTACCGGTGTGGTAGGTATAGGACAAGTAGAGATAAGTCAACATTACGATGATGGCACAGTAGTAGAGTATGGAACAGCAGATGGAAACATAGCATTACACCTAGACCGCATAGCCAAAGATACAGCTGTAATGTATTCATTTATGAGTATAAGTTTTGATAGGTTAACAAAGCTAGAGACTTCAAAGGGTTCCTTTATATACGATGACATAGGTAAATACAAGTTGTATAAAATATTATTAGAAGGTTCAGTTGTGACTATACTACATTATTATGATGATAGTGTTGTGCTAGACATACATAATGACAGTGATAATTATTCAACAGTTTACTCAGGTAATCTAATCTTAAACATAGTAGAGAACTAGGTTGTGTTAGTGGGCTGAAGTTAAGTAGAAAGGAAGTTTTATAGAAATATTTTCTCTCTGAGGATTTGTCTATATAGAGCAATTATCTTCGCTTTAGCTCACGTTTAACATGCAACTTTAACACCCAATCAATTTTAATGATAGAGGTAGAAACTCAAAGAAGATTTATTGCCTCGTAAAATTAAGTATTATAGAGAGGCGCAAGAATATTTAACTAAAATAAAATAATAAGATGGAATTAGACAAATTATTACAAACATTAGATGGTATTGAAGTAGAATTAACAACTCGAGGAATCTTATACATTTGTGAATTATCANATGAAAGGTATCGAAGTANGACGAAGTATTCAATTTGAGTCTTCATTTGACGCATTAAATGCATACGCAAACACTCGTAACCCTGAAAGTCAGTTAATTACTGGTGAGACTTATGATGAATTAATAAAAAATATGCACACTTTGCATGGTATGATGAAAAAAGAATCGTGGTTAGAGATGCTAAGAGAATCCATATAATGTCAGAAAAAGAGATAATAATAACATGTTTAGTAGTTATAGGATCCGTATGTACTATTAATATAATAACAGATAAAATACTTAAATACTTATTTAAAAGAGATAAAAAATGATGCTAAATGTAAAAAAACGTTTTAATGATTTTTAAATAATGTTATAAACTGAAAAATTATGAATTGGATAACTATAAAGTTGATGCAGTACCAACTAAAAAAAGCAAAAAGACAGTATAATAATGAAAAACATGATATTATTAAAAGAGCTAAAGCTGATGTAATGAAAACCTACGAAACAGCCATAATGTTTATTGAGGCAAGTAGTACATAATTTTATTGTTTATAATGTTACAACTAAACAATGTTATTAATGATTTAAAGAGATGAAGATGACAGCTAAAGAAATTTTACAGGATTTAATTTCAACTATTGAAAAAAATTCAACAGATAACAAAGCCACAATAACAAATGTTGATTTATGGGCAAAAAGTTGGAAAGAAGAACTAAAGAAAGTTAATAATAGTGCTTTAGGTGATGTTATAAACTTTTTACCATCTAAAAAAGATGTTGATGAAGCTGCTCGGATGGAAGAAGGGTTTAAGAAAGATTCTTCAGAATTAGAAAAAAGATTCTCATCAGGAAAGTACATAGGTTTTAGAAGAGGCTGCACGTTTGTAGCTGAAAGAATATTATTAAGTAGTTTATAACGTTTAAGCTAAAATTATGTTTATGAACGAAGAGAATAAATTAAATTTAGGTAGTGTTAGCGGTAGTGATTTAGAAAAAGCTGATATGTGGTATTGCTTACATAAAAATCACGTTAACAAGCTTTTTAATAGTACAAAAACTGAGTACCCGCCAACAGAATTAGAAGACATTAAAAACCCTAACCTATGGAAAGCGGAACATTGGAGATGGTTTCTAAATAATTACCGCTAATGTTAGAAGTAAAAATCTGCGTAGTTGTTTTTACTACGTGTTATAAAATGTGATACTATGGAAGTTTACGAGGTAAAAGTTGAAGAACATCAAGAAAGTGAAACCTCTTTAGGGTTGTTCAAAGATTTGAAAGATGCTATTAAAACGGCTGGAGAATATACATTAAAAACAATAAAAGAGGATAAATGGACTGAATCTTACAAAGAGGTTTTTAATAAATGGCATTTAATGGAATGGGTTGCTGTTGGCAAATATGCTAATCATGGGGTCACTATTGATAAAAGGAATGTTTTATAACGCATTGTGTAAAGAATTTAATTTTATGGATAAGAAAGAAATAATAGCCTTAATAAAAAAGGTGGGACAAGAACAAAACGGATGTATTAATAGTGATGGGGAGTACATAGACTTTTGCAAAGGCGATGAAGAATACATATTTGATAACGAGGATGTAAAAGAGTTAGCAGAAAAGCTAATAAAATTATTTTCTTTACACGTTGTTAGCAAAACGAAGTGAACGTTTTAATGTTTGCTAACGCATTGTATAAGGTGCGTTGAGGAACGAAATGAATTTTATATGGTGTTATGCACCGTTAATTTAACAATAGAAACTATGACTGTAAAAGAATTAAAAATATATCTAAACAACTTTGATGAAAACCAAGAGGTTATGATTAGGGATGGATTTAATGGTGGTGGAGATTTAAGAACCATAAATTGTAAAACAGAAAGCACTATGGATTTTGAAGATGAAGGCGTAGATGATGATAAAGAATTACTTGGAACTAAAGTTGTAGAGCTTGGTTTTGGTAATTACTAATGATGCATAATGGATGATAATAAAAATAGTAAGGTGGGTTTAGGTAAGAGTTGCAACTTTGAACACAATGAAAATAGGCTTACAGTTGAAAGGCTGCGTTGTGCTGCCCACCTTATTTATTTTATTATGTGTTAGCCACTTTTTTAATTGTGTGCTAACATTGAAATAATAAACTGCCCTTTAGGGTTGTTATTATAGAATGTTAAAACACGTTTTAATGTGTTTATTTTAAATTTAGTAGTATATGAAAATAATACATCAAGAAACTAAAACATTAGTAACAAAACCTAACAATAACAGCGCAAACTCAATAGCACCTAATTTAATTTATGGTTGTTTTGGAGGTTGTGTTGGTACTTATTGTTACATGTCTAGATTTAATGGACCTAGAGTTTTTGTTAATACAAATGTAGATGACATATTTAACTCAGTTCTGAAGTGGGAATCATCATATGAGAAAGTTCCTGACCAACANGATCCGGTTTATAAAATGGTAGATATATCTTGTAATACTGATTTGGTTCTTATGCAAAAACATATGCCAGAAGATATGATGACTTACTTAAAGAGGTACGATGACCACGAGAATCTTAATTCAACAATGGCCACCAAATACCCAAGTCTTCTTAAATTAGATGTTAATCATTTTAATAAGAAACCTAGGGTAAGAGTAAGTATGATGCCACAAGCATATTCAGATATATTAGAACCGAAGATGCAGAAGATATCATCTCGTATAGAAGATATAAATAGACTGAAAGAGTTAGGATGGGAAGTTCATATTAACTACAGTCCTCTTATATTCCACGAGAATTGGGAAGAATATTACAGAGAGTTATTCTCTGAGGTAAAAAGAGTTGCGGGTGTAAATAAGTGTGAGGTAATAGCACTTACCAATCATCCGTTACAGATGGAGAGATCCAATCCAGAAGCAAAAGAGCTGATGAAATATTCAGACGAAGTGAAGAATAAATCAGGTGTCATGAGATATCCGTTAGAAGCAAAAGGTACGCTTATAAAAGCATTTATAAACATATACTCAGAGTTTTTTAACCCAATATCAATACGATACATATTTTAAAACCCAAAAGTCAAGTTAAATATTTAGACACATGGTAAAAGATGTTAAGAGCCTGAAAGAATTGCAAAATCATCAGAGCTGGTATTTATTGTACACTAAATTAGGTACTCCTAATAGAGAATCTGCTGAAAGAGAGAAAGAGGCTATCAAGTCACTTGAATCTGGACAAGAAGAATCTAGTAAATAGTATTGTTTGGTTGGTTAGTTGGAGTCCGTNGTTAAAACTGCGGGCTCTTACTATTTTATTAAAATNTNAAATTTAAAATTATGGGAGCAGAAGTATTTTACAACAGAGTAAAAGGAACAAGTGCAAGTAAAGCATTTAATGAAGAACGTGAAAACGCTTGTTACGAATATGGGCACGGCGGTTACACAGGTACTATTGCTGAGAAGAGATGGTTACACTAGGTCACATAANCCAAAAGATATTGACGCTGATAAGTGGATTGAAATGATTGAAGATTTCGACTATGAAGGAAGTCAAAACTACTTCAGACAGTTAAAAAAGGATTACGAAGTTTATGATGATAAATGGGGAGATGCATTATGCATACCAACAGATGACGGATTTATATTCTGTGGTTGGGCAAGTATTTAATTAAGAATTAAACAATTAAATCATGAAAAAAGANACTTACATTAAAAGAATGAAGGCTAATGAAGAAAGGTTTGATAAGCTTTGGAGAAAAATAGTTGATGATACTAATTTATACATTGAAAAGAACCCTGATACTACTATGTACAACTTACAAAACAATGTAGAAAAGTTTTCAGATTATATGTGCAAGTCTGGTGCTTGGATACAAGATCGGATCAACGGTAAAATGCCTAAAGATAAAGGCTCGCTAACTAAAAAGATTAGAAAAGCGCTAGGATATACATATTATTAAACAATTAAAACATGAAAAACATACTAATTTTTATAGCTATAATATTAGGGTTATTTATAGCTGCCCCAGTTATTATTCACCTACTAGTTGCCATTAGAGGTGGATTACTAGGTGTTGGATTATGTGTGGGTGTTATATTAATTATAAAATTATTAAGAAGAGAATAACAATTAAATAAATAAATTATGAAAAAATTATTATTAGTATTAGTAGTGGCACTAACATCTTGTGCAGGAATGATGAACACAGGGTGGGGAAAATATTATTTCTCAAAAGGTTCTACAGTAGAAGCAGTAGGAGAAAGATCTGCTAGAGCTAAAGTATCTTATGAAAGTTTAAAGTTACTCAAGAAAAAAGTTGAAGATGACTTCAATGCTGGAGTTATAACTAAAAGTGAGAGAAAGATTAGATTAGATTATGCTAACAAAAGAGGTGGTCATTTATGGGTAAACATATATGCATCAACTATCGGAGCCGCTAACACCAAGTACTGGCATTGTATCATCACAGATAAAAACGGCAAAGAGATAAAAAGAGAGACAGGTAGCGATAGAATAGCTAGTTTACCCGTGACTCCTGAATCTCCTTGGAGTAATATTATGTTACTATCTCTAGATACAGTCATAACGGATCAATTTAATGTTAGAGTAATAGATGGATTAGGTACTCCTAAAGTAAGTAACTTTACAGTGTATCCTGACCAAGACAAGAGAATAACAGAATCTTACTAAACATGGCAAAATTCATTAAATTACCTAACGAAGAGGTAGTTAATCTAGACTTAGTATTTAAAGTAGTTAAAATAGGTAACTATGTTAAATTTATAAAGAATGAAAAGCAGTCCTCGATAGTAGAATTATCTACTGAAGAGGCTGCTTCTATTTACTTTAAAGAGATAGAAANNTCTCTAACTTATTAACTTGTTCAATAAAAACCACTGTTCAGTGTCAATGAACATAAGAATAGGGTGAACTCACGCTTATTGGTGATACTAAACGGTAATTCTTATTCCTACCCTATTTATTTTAAACCAAAACCAACCAACATGGACGAAATAGCTAAAAGCTTAGTAAGAAAATTAACTTTAGAGATAGAAAATCTAACAGAAGAGATTAATGACACAGAAGCAATTATAAAAAATGCTCAGAACAAGTTAAAGATTAAAATAGAGAATAAAAAAGATGCAATAGAATTCTTAAAAAGAGGGTATTAATATTATAAATCATTTAAAATTAAAAATTATGAACATCCAAAAAATAAACAGATTAAGAAAAGGTAACAGTCTAGTAGTTAAAGCAGTAGTAGCAGAAGACAAATATCCTTACAGTTTAAATGTAATCTACAACAATATAAATGATGTACTAGTTATCGATAAACTAGAAATAGTACATAGAGGTAGCTTATTATCTACAGCAACAAGTATGTTGTTTATGAGTGAGCTCCACAAAACAATTGAGTATTGTAGCTTTACATTAAATGGTAACCAATCATTTGAAAATATATTAGTAGGTAAGATAGATTATATAGCTATGTTTAACTTAGACTCAAATACATCTTATTAAATTATAAACAAATTAAAACAATTATTATGAAGATTAGAGATTTTATTACAGGATTATTTATTTTATTAGTAGTAGGTTCAATGTTAACAAGCTGCAAGAAAGANGTGGAAGATTGTAACTGTGGCACAGTCATAGATAGCAATAAAAGTAGTGTTTACNTTCATAACGATCTTACACTAGAAGACGAGTGTTCAGGTAACTATGTTAAAGTAACAATACCAAGAAGCATATCTAGTAAATACCCTCGAGGATCTTATTACTGCGATAAATAATTAAATTATGAATATTATATCAACTTGGATATTTGGACTATTAACTGGAATTGTAATAGGAATTATTTTAACATTTTAAACTAAAATTATGAAAAAGACAGTAAAAATTGAAGAAGAGTTTACAAAAGTAGAGCTAGCTCACATCTTAGATGCACTAATTACTTGGGAAAACACTGTAAATGATAAACTGGATGAACAAGAAAAAAGCAACCCTGGAATGAATTCATTATTAGGGTCTAGCTTTGGTTCAGTATTAGTACATGATATTAAAATTAAAATGGGTTTAATAAACGGGATGGAAAAAGATGGTATTATCTGTTTAAATAAATAACAAGGGGTTTAGGCCCCTTTAACTACATATTATGGTATCACTTATTACTAGTATATTAATGATTATAGTAACACTAATAGCAATAGCTGTTATATTTACTGAGAACTTATATCATATAAATAAAATTAAAGACTCTAAAGAAATAGAAGAGTCAGAAACTAAAAAAGAAGAATTATGAACGGATTTTTAATCGTAGGCTTAATATGCCTAGTAGTAAACGTACTGTTTTGGCTATTTGCTAGTAACAGTATCAAAGTAAGTGAAAAGGTAGGTGTTTATACAGCTGTGGGAGTAGGAATGATTCTTATTCCCATTTACTGGATAACAGAAGCACCAGTAGTGGAGGTTATAACGATTGGTTACTACATTGCATTTTTCAGTGTTATCATAAATCAGATGTTGATATTTCCTTTGTATAACTACCTAAATGGACTTAAAGATAAGAAGTACGTTATTAAAAAAGGTAATCATTACTCCGGTAAAAGATTCAAACCGTTTCTTAGAAAGAAAGAGCAAACAGTAGAAGTATTATTCAATGACACTTGCAGGTATTATGGCACAGAACAAGTAAATAAGTTATTTGGGTTTGGAAGTATGTTTGTACACAAAAATAGTCATAGAATAGGTTGGAGGTTTAATTTAGCTAGCGACTCTATAGAGCTTTTTACTTATAAGTATGTAAATAAAAAGCGTATCATTGAACACTTAAAGTTTGTAGATATTAACAAAAAGGAAACTATAGAGTTGAAGTCAGATAAAACATACTATTTAGGAGCTAACTACTTTCCATACTTTGGAGGCACGGTTACAGCAACTCATGATGTAGTTATATCTATAAAATATCTATAAATATCTACATTAACAGTTAAAACAATTATTATGGGAGATTTTGGAACAGCATTAATAGAAATTTTAAAAGAGAATAAAGCACTAAAAGAAGACAATAGAGGACTAGAAAACAGACTATTTGCTATAGAAGAGTGGCTAAGACATAGCCTTACTGATAATGAGTCAGCAAAACACATACTAGACTTATTCTTTAACGACTAATTAAAAACTAAACCTATGAAAAATTTAACATTATTGATACTAATCTTTGTAGGTTTAGTATCTAGAGGTCAGAGTACTATAAACATAACAAGTAATACAACTATACCTGCTGTAGTTAATTCTACTGATGAGTACATTATTAGTGATAACGTAGAATTAACTATAAATGGTGCTTTTCATAATGGAGGTAAGATTACATTAATGGGTTGTGGATCTAAATTAAAGATAATTAGTACATTCACAGGTAAATATAATAATATAGACATAGAAAGATATTGTGATGATTGTAGTAACATAAATAACCTTACTTACAATTCTGGTGTGTATAGTAACGATTACTTAACTATTAATTCAAACATATCTTGGTTAGATGTAGCTTGTATGACTCCTCTACCAGTAGAACTTTTAAGCATGAGTATAGACTGCAAAGCTAAGACTATTAATTGGTCAACAGCAGTTGAAATAAACAACAATTACTTTACGGTAGAGTATTCTACTGATGCTGTGAATTGGGAGTCTAGAGGAGCTATAACAGGGCAAGGTAACTCATCAAAAATAGTTAAGTACAGTAATCCTATAACTCAAAACGGTTACTATAGAATCACCCAAACAGATTTTGATGGGACCACCACAAAATTTAATATACTACAGTGTAATAGTATACTTAATAATAATGTAACACTAGTAGGAACGTATGATTTATTAGGACAAAAAATTAATAACAACACTAGAGGTTTGGTAATAGAACTATACAGTAATGGGACATCTAAAACTATACTAAAATGACAGAACAAGAATATTTAGAAGATACAGTAAAGTACTACTCTAAGAACCCAAATAAGTTAAGGTGTCAATATAACGGCTATTGTACATATAGCAGCGGTGAAAAGGGGGTTGTTGGTTGTGCTATAGGAAGAAAACTTACAAAGAAAAATAGAGAGTACTTTGACAGAGAATACATGGATGGAATAACTATAGGGGATATTCTAAATCTGGACATCCATAAGAAATTATTACCCGTTTGGATGAGAAACATGAAAGGTACTTTCCTGTTTAGTTTACAAGTTTTGCATGACACAGAAGAATACTGGGATGATAAAGGACTTTCAAAATCTGGTAAACAACATGTAAAATCGAGATTTAGTCACCTTAACTTAGAATTTTTAGAAAACTATTAAAATGACAGAACATAAAAATATAATCGATCTTTGGATGAAATATGCTTACAACTATAATTTAGTTAATATAGGAGAGCATTTAGCACCAGAAATATTAATAGCTACTCACTGCCCAAATCACTTAGCTGACAAATGGGTAAATTTAACTCATAGAATGGCGGGTACACAAGCTTTATTGCATTTGTGGCATGAGTTAGATGGAAGTAACCAAGACTCTTTTGTTGGGTGGTTAAAAGAGAACTATAAAGGATAAACAATTAAAACAAATAGAAATGAGAGAAGAGTTAAATAGCCAACTAGCTATTTTAGAAAATTTATCAAACGATGTAATAGCTTCACATAATAAATTATGCAAATCAGGGTTATTAAGTGTAAAAAGTATACATTCTATTAGTGATAAAGTTTACGAATTATTAGACGAGATAGACGTTCAACAGTCTAATATATTATAACGCTTAGGACCGTTATACGTTGCGCCCCTATTCATTTTTCGCTATCTGGATAGGGGCTTTTATGTAAAATTAAAAATTAAAATTATGAAAGTTACTAAAGCATATGAATACTACATTGGTAAGAGAGAGAACAAAGGATTTGAAGGAGCTAAAATAGTATCACCAGATGATGTAAATAAGTTTGCTAGAAAGTTCTATCACGAAGACCTTGGAATATATGAGAGCTTTTTTATAATGTTACTTGACAGAAAGAATTATGTCACAGGATGGGCAAAAATAAGCCAAGGAGGTGTAGCAGGAACAGTTGTTGACCTTAAGATTATAATGAAATATGCAATTGAATGCTTAGCATCTAATGTTATATTCGTACATAATCATCCTTCAGGAAGTCTAGAAGCAAGTGATGCAGATATATCTATAACAAATAAAGCAAAAGAAGCTCTAAAGTTAATAGATATTAATCTACTAGACCACTTAATCATAACAGATAAAACAAAGGAGTCATTCAAATCAATTATAGATGAATAATCTATTCGCAAATTGCAAATAACTAGTTTAAAATAAAAATATTATGAAGGTAATAAAAACAGAATCTAAAAATGGATACGTATCAAGCGTTCTAATACAAGTAGAAGATGACCTTAGTGTATGGTTTGACCTTTGGGTAGAAAAAACCGGAACAAGAACTGAGTTAACTGGAGACTGGAACAAGTATATATTTTTTAACACGTCAGCGGAATCAAAAAGAGTTAAGAAGTTTCAAGAGGCAGACGGAATGTTTGAAAAATGTTTTGAGTTAGCTATAGAAGAATACGAAAGGTACCAAGAATTCACAGCAGAGGGATACTACACAATAGCTAATGCTGGAGGATATGAAGTAGAGCTAAATAAGGATGGATCTTCTGCAAGACTTAAAGATTCTTACGGTACTGAAAACCCACAAATAACTGATTGGTTAACTGTTAAAAACTTAGAACACCCAGATATGGATTTTGAAGTTATTCCAACTATTGACCCGGAAGGATACCATATACCACTTAACCTAGTAATAAGCTTTTAAAATTTATAATATGAACACAAGTATAGAAGACAAAATCAAAGAAATATCATTATATTTTAGAGATAAGATGATATTGGGTGATTATGAGTTTATAAGCTGTAATGACTACAAAGCAACTATAAAGGTTGATAAGTATGAATTTGACTTATGGATTGCTAATGTTATTGAGGTAAACTTAAATATATATCCAGCAAACAGTATAATAACTAATGATATTATTTTTAGGAGTGCAGAAGATAGACTTAAGATTTGGGATTCTCTTGAGCCTTATGTTAAAGCATATAGGAAAAAGAAAAAGATTGAAGAGCTAAAAGATCTAAGAGATAGAATTGAACAGCTGGAAGACTAAAACACTAAATTATGAAAAGAAGGAGATTTAATGTAACAGTAGAAGCAGTAAAAACTCTATATTTAGATGTAGAGNTAAATAATNTAATCTATAATGTAGAGGTAGAATTAACTGCAGTGTTAACAGATGANAGCTTTGACCATGAATTTGGTACTCAAGAAGATTGGGGACAAGAAATAACTNATATTAAAGTACTATCTTGTCTAGACGAGGACGATAAAGACGTTAAAGATGAGACTATATTAAAAGAAATAACTAGTATAGTTGAAGATACAGACTTTGAT
>JGI26273J51734_10000912_pt1 | contig 15755 bp, 12 predicted proteins | sample SaaInlV_125m_DNA_FD_51734 | JGI IMG/M metagenome (IMG submission 51734) | reverse complement strand
TTGCCTTGACCTGAGCGCCCTCTGCGCTCCGCAAGCCAAGACCTCCTGCGTAAGCGGATTTTTCCGTTTTCATCGCGAAGTTGCGGATCAAAGACCCCATGAGGACGCTGCGAAATGAGGGATGGGAATGGTACCACCTCCTGGTCTCGAACCAGGGACCTCCTGATCCACAATCAGGCGCTCTAACCAACTGAGCTAAGGCGGCACTCAGAGCGATTTAGCGGGGCTGCTGCGTGAATGCAAGGGCTCGCGTGTGCAATAAACGCCATCGGCCGAGCAAAATGCAAGAAAATGCACCTGCGAACCCGAGCGGAGGCTTGAACCTGCGTGAAAGCCGCCGGAAAGACCCTTGATCATATCTCAAAAGCCCCTTACCCCAAGGACATAGAGCGAAAGGCACACCCATGGGCATCAACACAGAAAAAGACATCGAAGCCAATTTGCAAATTGGCCCCACGGATCAAGGCATGGTACGGATCTTCGTCACTGCCGGCGATGCTGAAATCCCGATGGACTTTGAAATTGACGAAGCCAATGATATTGCAGAAGAAATAATGGCCGCGGCCCGGGCAGCCGCAGCGGCGGCAAAATAGCCGCGATATCCGTCACGAGGAACCGTTAAAGCGCGCCACACCGGGGTCGCGACTGGCCTGTGCCCGTCTTGCGGCATGGCGAGCGAATTTTTGGATCATGACTTTGCGCCGGGCGGGTGCCAACCTATGTTCCGGCCCCATGCGCAGGATCGCCGCATCATAGGCATCGGCCATAATGAGCCCCGTGTCACCGGGCAATATCTCACTGGGGAACTCTTGGTCGACCGCCCAAAAATACCTGTCACACCACTGTAAATAGTCTTGCCATTTATGGTCGGATTGAAAATCTGCGCGGGAAGATTTGCATTCGATAATCCATATCTCTCCCTTGGGTCCCAGCGCCATTACATCCACGCGGCGACCTGGTGTTGGCACCAATTCTTCGACTGAAACAAAATCATAGCTCAGCAAATGGCGACAAACGCCCCGCGCCAAAAGCTGGCCCGGCATCAGATTTGAAAGATTGCTTTCATCCATGCGCCATTTATGGACGAATGGGTAAGCAGCGCAAGGGCAAGCTGCCTATTGCGCGCGGCCCAAACGCGGTTATCGTGACGGCCATGAGACGCCGCAAAACCAGACAAGCGGCCGATTCGACGCACAGTTGGTCGGTCCTACGCCATCCTTTTGAGCCGCAAAGTATTTTCTCGCAAGATCGCGTGGAGGCCATCCATCAGGCGGCCTTGGACGTCTTGCAAAATCTTGGAATCAAAGTCCTTTTACCCGAAGCGATTGAGCTTTTCGCCAAACATGGCGCGGCCGTCTCTGGGGACATGCTGCGGATCGGCTCGGATATGGTGGAGGCTGCGCTGGCTTCTGCGCCACAGTCCTTCACCCTGCACGCGCCCAACCCTGCACGCAATCTGCCGGTCGCGCCGGGACAGTTGATCTTTACCCCCGGCGGCGGTTGCCCCAATGTCAGCGACGCCATCCGAGGCCGCAGGCCTGGTGATCTGGCGAGCTATCAAGATGCCGTGCGCTTAATGCAGAGCTTCGACGTCATCCACAAGCTCACCCCTGCGCCCGAACCGCAAGACATTCCAGTGCATTTGCGCCACTACGCAATGATGCAAACGCAAATGGGATTGGGAGATAAGGCCGTGACCGTCTATGGTCGGGGCCGGCAGCAGGTACAGGAATGCTTTGAGATCATCCAAACCGCCCTGGGTCTCAGCGCTGCTGAATTTAGCGATGCGCCCTATTGCTCCACGGTCATTAATACCAACTCGCCGCGCATGTTGGACAAGCCCATGGCGCAGGCTTTGATCGACTTCGCCCGCGCCGGTCAAATGTGCATTGTCACGCCGTTTTGTTTGGCAGGGGCTATGGCTCCGATTACAATCGCCGGGGCTTTGACCTTGCAACATGCCGAGGCTTTGGCCGCCATTACGCTCAATCAACTCGCAAAACCGGGCGCTCCGGTGATGTATGGCGGCTTTGGCTCGAACGTGGATATGAAATCGGGAGCGCCAAGTTTTGGCACGCCGGAACATATTCAAATGTCGATCGGCTCGGGACAATTGGCCCGTCACATCGGCCTGCCTTGGCGTTCAGCTGCTGGGGCGGCCGCCAACACCAATGATATGCAAGCCACCCATGAAACCGTCATGTCGCTCTGGGGCTGTCTTCAAGCCAATGCGACCATGGTCATCCATGCGGCAGGCTGGCTTGAAGGCGGGCTGACCTTTGGTTTTGAGAAATTCATCCAGGACATCGAAGCGCTGCAAGCCATTGCCCATCTGTGCAAACCTGTGGCCGCAGACGCAGCCGCCATCGGGCTTGACGCCATCGAGCAAGTAGCACCCGGCGGACATTTTTTCGAAACAGATCAAACATTAAACAATTATAGCACAGCTTTTCTGGAGCCTATTAATGCGGATCTGTCAAATTTTGGCACTTGGCAAAAGAATGGCGCATTGACCGCCGAAGCCCGGGCCACAGCGAAATGGCAGGCAATCTTGCACGACTTTACCGCCCCGCCTGGTGCTCAGGAGCGGGTTGGCCGCGTGGAGGCAATGATCGCCCGGTTTACCCAAGCAGGCGGGGCACCGATTCTCGAGTGAGCCCTTGCACAAGTTCGTGCAAAGGCCTATCTCAAACAGCGGCGGGTTCTGCCCTTCTCGAAAGCGGTCAAATTCCAGTGGCCATACGCAATCCGAGGGAGCTGGCTCTGATTGAACCCTGGTTCTTTTACCTGGCGCCCACCTGTACATACAGGTCCTCGGGAATTCAGTACCAACACGGTTGTTCTGGTGGGCCCGCCACGTCTTGCCTCAGAATGCACCGTCTTTTTGATCCTCAATCGGCTCCATCGTCAGTTCAAAATTCGGCACCGCTTCGGTCAAATCATCAACCGCCAGAGCCCCACTTGGACGCGCCAGCCGGTTGCGCACAACCCATATGAGCCGGTTCTCTGCTCGGGTGATCGCCACATAGGCCAACCGTTTCCAAAGCTGCGTGCCCGCCTCTGTTCGGTTCATGCGGGCGGCCACAAAAATATCTGGCGCAAACACCTGGACCGTATCCCACTGCGAGCCCTGGGCCTTATGAATGGTCACCGCTGCCCCATGCAGAAAGGTGGCGCCCATGCGGGCGGCAAAGGGAATAAAGGGTTCTTCCTCATCGGGCATCTCAATCTTGACGATGCTGGCGGCGCTCAACTGCGGTTGCTCGGCACCGATGACATGCAGGCGCGAAAATCCCGGTTTGCGGCCCGGCCCAAGATAGACCACCTGCGCCCCTTTGATCAGACCCCGCGCCTCCAAATCCAACCGCTTTTTGCGGTGCTTTAAAGGAAGCTCAATACCATCACAAATCAATGGCTCACCCGGCAAGAGCTCCTCCATCGGGGCTTGATAGGCGCCGCGGAAGGCTTGAATGAGCTTGATCCGTGTCACGTTGCGCCACACCAGAACAGGCGAGCGCGCCATGAGGTCAGATTCAACCCTTTGACCGATCACCACCCGATCATCGCGCATCGACGCGTCCCGCACCATCTGTTCAAAATCAGAAAACTGCAAAGAAGCATCGCCCAAAGCATGGGCCAGATCTAAGATCGGATTGTCTTGCGTCTGGCGATGGACGCGGCTGAGCACCAAGCGGCGCTCCTCAGGCAAAGCGTCAAACACCATCGCCCCCGATTGGTTCACAGGCGCCAATTGCGCCGGGTCGCCAAACAGAATCAATGTGGGGAAAATCTCTTTGAGATCTTCCAATTGCTGCGCATCGAGCATGGAGCTCTCATCGACAAAGCCCACATCCAAAGGCTCCTCGCGGCGCTTCCATCCGGTAATAAAGTCAGACCCCCGCAGCCCGGCCGCTGCCAAAGCGCCCGGAATAGACGCATTGGAGGTAAAGAAACTCAAGGCTCGATCCAATGCGAGGTCACTGACCCCCTCAACCTCTGGCCGGTCGCCGTTGCCACCGAGCCACTCTGCGATTTTCTCATACTCGGGATCATACATCGGCGTATAGAGAATGCGGTGGATGGTCGTCGCGGGTACACCTCTATTGCGCAATACGCTCGCAGCTTTGTTGGTGGGGGCTAAAATCGCCAAGGTCCGGCGGTCTTTGCGCGCGCGGGGCTCATAGTCTCCCGACACAATGTTCAGCCCCGCATCTTTCAACGCATGATACAGCTGCGCCAAAAGCAAGGTTTTGCCAGATCCGGCCTTGCCAATGACAGCGGCGATATTGTCTTTGCCCTCGCGCGGCGGGGTCACGATCCCATTGGCCAGATCCACGCCCGCAGAGCGCAGAATCTCACTGATGGTATCATAGGCCTGGGCCTGATCTTCGGAATAGGAAATTGGCGTCTGTGACATGCCTTTGTTTAGCCAATGGCTTGCCATGGGGCCAGAGCTATTGCGCGCNCTCGGATGCCGGGAGCAAATTAATTGCCCCCGGCNGNTCTTTTACCNCGCAACCGCAAGGGTCTCTTCAATCGTNCGCAGCCCGCGGCGGGGCGCTTGCACCAATACGGACATATTGCCCGGCAGATGCTCATTGCGGCGCATTTTCATATGCGCNTCCGGCAGATCGTTCCAATCAAAGGTTTCAGACAAGCAAGGGTTAAGCTTGTCTTCACACATCAAGCGATTGGCCGCAGCCGCCTGCTTAAGGTTGGCAAAATGAGAGCCTTGAAGGCGCTTTTGATGCATCCACATATAGCGCACATCCAGGGTCAAATTGTAACCGGTCGTGCCAGCACAGATCACCACCATACCGCCTTTTTTGCACACGAAGGTTGAGACAGGAAAGGTGCTTTCGCCGGGATGCTCAAACACCAGGTCGGGGTTGTTTCCCTTGCCTGTGATCTCCCAAATCGCGGCACCGAACTTGCGAGCCTCTTTAAACCAACTGGCGTACTCAGGGGTGTTGACCGTGGGCATTTGTCCCCAGCAATTGAAATCGCGGCGGTTGATCACGCCTTTTGCGCCGAGCCCCATGACAAAATCACGTTTGCTTTCGTCACTGATGACACCAATCGCATTGGCACCAACCACATTGGCCAGCTGCACGGCATAAGAGCCCAGCCCGCCCGATGCACCCCAAATCAACACGTTTTGCCCCGGTTTCAGCTCATGTGGTGCATGGCCAAAGAGCATTCGGTAGGCCGTGGCGAGGGTCAGCGTGTAGCAGGCGCTTTCTTCCCAGGTTTGATGCTTCGGACGCGGCATCAATTGTTGGCTTTGAACCCGAGTAAACTGGCTGAAAGAGCCATCGGGGGTTTCATAGCCCCAAATGCGCTGTGAGGTCGAATACATCGGATCACCGCCATTGCATTCCTCGTCATCCCCATCATCTTGATTGCAATGGATCACGACCTCATCGCCCANTTTCCAACGGGTCACTTTTGAGCCCACAGCCCAGACGATNCCCGACGCGTCAGACCCGGCGATGTGATAGGGTTGCTTATGGCCATCAAAGGGGCTGATTGGCACGCCNAAAGCGGCCCAAACTCCATTATAGTTAATACCGGCCGCCATCACCAAGACCAAAACGTCGTAATTNTCCAATTCAGGCACGTCCAAAACCTCTTGCAACATGGCCGTATCTGGCTCGCCATGACGCTCTTTGCGAATGGCCCAGCCATACATTTGTTTCGGAACATGACCCAAGGGCGGCATTTCGCCCATGTCATAGAGGTCTTTTTTCTCCGCGGTATAGGCGGTCAAGGGTGAGTTGGAATCCAATGGCATGAGAGGCCCCTTACGATATTGCTGCGATGCAGAATCAACCTGCACTTCAATGGATATAATACCGGCCGCCATCACCAAGACCAAAACGTCGTAATTGTCCAATTCAGGCACGTCCAAAACCTCTTGCAACATGGCCGTATCTGGCTCGCCATGACGNTCTTTGCGAATGGCCCAGCCATACATTTGTTTCGGNACATGACCCAAGGGCGGCATTTCGCCCATGTCATAGAGGTCTTTTTTCTCCGCGGTATAGGCGGTCAAGGGTGAGTTNGAATCCAATGGCATGAGAGGCCCCTTACGATATTGCTGCAATGCAGAATCAACCTGCACTTCAATGGATAAAATCCATCACGTAATATTGCAACCAATTTTCGTATTAATTTGTAATTTAATTACTCACGTAATTTTTCTGATATATGGGACAGGCTGGCGGCATAATAGGGGAGCACAGATTTGCCCTTCTCAGTAATGACATAACGCCCCCCATCCTGCACAATCAGCTTGCGCTGCATCAAATTTAAAACGCCCGCTTCCGCCGCCTCGGCCCAGGCCTCTGGAGTGGCTTGCAAATACTCCGGCTCAACTGCCTGCATGACCTCCACAAATGCGGCAGTAAGCTCCAGCGCCCGCAGTGGCGCTTTATGAATTAATATCAATGAGATTAGAGGAACAGGCAGGACAGGAATGCCGGCCTCCACCTGCGCCATGATCTCGCGCGCCAGAACAGCAGAAGAGATCCCCCCCGTCTGTTTGTGAAACGCCGACAGGCTCACCGGCGCGCCAAAATGAACAGCCGCATAACCAAAGCGCCGATAGCGGCCCGTCAACCACAACCAAAACTGCTGTGCCAAAAAACGCGCGATGACGGAAATATTGGCACCAAAACGCCTTTCTCCGGTCTTGCCAGCCGCGAGAAGAATGTAATCCTCCAAGACCCGATCGTAATTGATCGAGACTGGCACGAATATGACATCTCGACCCTTTGGTTCCCACCCAGCGATGACATAATTCAGAAACCCCATCCGCGGCGGTGCCAAACGCCCATCCAAGGACAGGCCACCCTCTGGAAACACCGCTTGGGTCACGCCGCCCTGCGTCGCCATCTGGACATAGCGGGCCAGAACCCGCCGATAAAGCAACCCACGCGATTTGCGGCGAATAAAAAACGCACCCATCGCGCGAATGAGTAGGCTAATCGGCCAGATCCGTGCCCATTCGCCCACCGCATAAGACAATGCAGAGCGTTGCGAGGCCAGATAAGTCACCAGAACATAATCCATATTTGAGCGATGGTTCATGACAAACACCACAGTTGCCTTAGGATCCAAACCGCTCAAAACATCCTCAAAACGGCCAATGCGCACCCTGTAGAGCGTCTCGCTGAGAAAGCGCGCAATGGTGCTGGCGACGGTGAAATAGACCGTCGCACTGAAGGACGGCACGATCTCCCGCGCGTATTTCTGCGCCTCTTGAAAAGCGACATTTTCAGGGATGCCCTCCTTGCGGGCGTGATCATTGACCGCCTGCATCACATCGGGATGATAGAGCAATCTTTGAATCATATCATGGCGCCGGGCCAATTTGAACGGTTCAATCGGACGGTCCAGCCGCGCGTTTAATTGGCTGACCACCCGCTCCATTCTGCGCCGGAAAAACCACCGCACAGAGGGGATCAAAGCACGCTCCAAAGCGGCAATCGCAGCGAAAATCGCCGCGATCACTACAAACCACATCGGAAGCTCAATTGTCTCAAACATCCGGCCAATCTGCCTGAAATGGCANATATGCGCCAGATGGCAAAATTGCCGCGTTGCAGCGAATTGACAGGGNGGGATTATTCCGCCATTNAGTNCTAATGCGCAATTATATTTCGCACACAAGANAGAGAGGNCCGTTATGACCCAAGTGCAAAAAGATCGTCCCTGGTTGTTTCGAACATATGCAGGCCATTCTACGGCCGAGGCTTCTAATGCGCTCTATCGCTCCAATCTCGCCAAAGGGCAAACGGGCCTTTCCGTGGCCTTTGATCTGCCGACACAAACGGGCTATGACAGCGATCATATTTTGGCGCGCGGCGAAGTGGGCAAAGTGGGCGTCCCCGTCAGCCATTTGGGGGATATGCGCACGCTCTTTGCCGACATCCCCCTCGATCAGATGAACACCTCAATGACCATCAATGCCACAGCGCCTTGGCTGCTGGCGCTCTATATCGCCGCAGCCGATGAGCAAGGCGCCGATATCAGCGCGCTACAAGGCACAGTGCAAAACGATATAATTAAGGAATATTTGAGCCGAGGCACCTATATTTGCCCGCCCAAGCCCTCCTTGCGGATGATCACCGACATCGCCGCCTACACGCGCGCACATCTGCCCAAATGGAACCCGATGAACGTCTGCTCTTACCACCTGCAAGAGGCCGGCGCGACACCGGAGCAAGAACTGGCCTTTGCCCTCGCCACTGCGACTGCGGTTTTGGATGACCTCAAAGGCAAAGTACCCGAAGAACATTTTGGCCAAATGGTTGGGCGGATCAGCTTTTTCGTGAACGCCGGCATCCGTTTTGTCACTGAAATGTGCAAAATGCGGGCTTTTGTTGATCTTTGGGACGAGATCTGCCGCGACCGCTACGGGGTGAGTGATCCTAAGATGCGGCGTTTCCGCTATGGCGTGCAGGTCAATTCTTTGGGTCTGACTGAACAACAACCCGAAAACAACGTCTATCGCATCTTGATTGAAATGCTGGCGGTCACCCTGTCCAAAAAAGCCCGCGCCCGCGCTGTGCAATTGCCCGCTTGGAATGAGGCCTTGGGCCTGCCGCGCCCTTGGGATCAGCAATGGTCTCTGCGGATGCAACAAATTATGGCCTTTGAAACCGATCTTTTGGAATATGAGGATCTGTTTGACGAAAACCCCGCCGTGGAGCGCAAAGTTGCCTCCCTCAAGGAGGGCGCACGGGCCGAGCTGGCGTTGATCGATTCCATGGGCGGCGCCGTGGAGGCGATCGAATATATGAAGTCGCGTTTGGTCGAGTCCAATGCGGCCCGCATTGGTCAGATTGAGAGCGGGGATATGACTGTGGTCGGGGTCAACGCTTATCAAAGCGGCGAAGCCAGCCCGCTCACCGCAGGCGACGATGCGATCATGACAGTGGACCCCAAGAACGAAGCCGAGCAGATCGCGCGGCTCACCTGCTGGCGCGCGGCACGAGATGCGCAGGCGGTGAACGAGGCCCTTCGGGATCTGCGCGCCGCCGCCCTCGATGGCCGCAATATTATGCCGCCCTCTATTGCCGCCGCAAAAGCNGGGGTAACCACGGGCGAATGGGGCGATGTGCTGCGCCAAGCCTTTGGTCAATATAGAGGCCCCACAGGCGTCAGCGCCACCCCGTCCAATCGTACCGAAGGTTTAGATGAGATTCGCGATCAAGTCGCGGNAGTCAGTGATCGGCTGGGACGCAAGCTGACGTTTTTGATGGGAAAACCGGGTCTGGATGGGCATTCCAACGGAGCCGAACAAATCGCCACCCGTGCGCGTAATTGCGGGATGGAGATTTCTTATGAAGGCATACGCCTCACGCCGGACGAAATCATCACAGCCGCGCGCGATGGCGCGGTGCATGTGATCGGCCTGTCTATTCTCTCAGGCTCACATATGCCCTTGATGCAAGAGTTGATGTCCAAGCTGCGCGCGGCCGAGCTGACCCATATTCCGGTGATCGTCGGCGGGATTATTCCCGATGAGGATGCACAGAAGTTGCGGGCCATGGGAATAGCGCGCATCTATACGCCAAAGGACTTTGAGCTCAACCGGATCATGTTCGATATCGTNGCCCTTGCCGATCCCGGTCCGGGCGACATTGCGGCGCAATAGNAAGGCGTNAGTAAAAACTCTGCGGATCAATATCAATCGACAAGCGGAGGGAATTTGGCAGCTTGAATAGGGCTGTCCAAGCGGTCAAAGCCGCTTGAATAGGGGCGTTTTTTTCTGCCTTAATTAAGAGCCGTACCCTATGGCGCCCACGGATGCGGGCAATTGGCGCTGGGGCCGGTCCAAAAATCTGTGCACCGATCTGTGTCAAAGGCTGACAATTGCGCGCCATGGCCTGCCCAACCTCAAAGGCCTCCTGCGCATCGGGTGAGGATAATACAACCCCGACCAAGCGGCCATAAGGCGGCACGCCGGCTTGTGCGCGGGCTTGCGCTTCGGCGCTCCAAAAGGCCTCTTCATCCCCATCCAGAATTGCGCGGATGACCGGGTGCTCTGGCTGATGGGTTTGCAGGGCCGCCACCCCCGGCTTGTCGGACCGTCCGCGCGACCGGCCACTTGACGCATCAGCTGAAAGGTTCGTTCTGCGGCGCGCAGGTCCGAACCTTGAAGCCCTAAATCTGCGTCAATCACCCCAACCAAGGTTAACTTTGGGAAGTTATGCCCTTTGGCGACCAGCTGCGTGCCAATGATCACATCTACCTCCCCGGCGGCAAGTTTGGCGATTTGCTTTTTCAATGCGCGCGCTGAGCCAAATAAATCAGAGGAGAGAACCGCGACTTTCGCCTCGGGGAAAAGCGCTGTGGCCTCCTCGGCCAATCGCTCCACACCGGGCCCCACCACAGCCAAACGGTCTTCTGCCGCACAACTGGGGCAAATTTTTGGTACTGGTTTGCTTTCGCCACATTGGTGACACATTAGGCGCTTGAGAAAGCGATGCTCGACCATCCGCGCATCGCAATGATCGCAACCCACTTGATTGCCACAAGCCCGGCAGAGCGTGATGGGCGCATAACCGCGGCGATTGATAAAGAGCAAGGATTGCTCCCCTGCCTGAATGCGTGCCTCAACCATCTTTTGCAGGCGGGGGGATATCCAACGATCTGCAGGCAGCGTTTCTTGCCGCATATCAATCGCCATCATCTCAGGCAAAACTGACGCTCCAAAGCGGCTTTTCAGTTCAATTTTCGTATATTTTCCGGCCTCGACATTGGCCCAACTTTCGAGACTGGGCGTGGCGCTGGCCAGCACCACCTGCCCACCAACCAAAGACGCGCGCAGCACGGCCATGTCGCGCGCGTTATACAGCACGCCATCCTCTTGCTTGTAGCTGCTGTCGTGTTCCTCATCGACAACGATCAGCCCCAAATCTTGAAAGGGTAGAAACAAAGCCGACCGGGCCCCCACGACCATTTGNGCATGACCTTGCCCCACCATTTTCCAAGTGCGGCGCCGCTCTGTCATGGTCACACCCGAATGCCATTCCGCCGGGCGTGCGCCAAAGCGGGCCTCAACACGGGTCAAAAATTCTGCTGTCAAAGCGATTTCAGGTAACAAGACCAAGGCCTGTCGCCCCTCGTTGAGGCAGCTTGCCACCGCCTCCAAATAGACCTCCGTTTTGCCCGATCCAGTGACACCTTTCAAAAGCGTCGTGCGATAGCCCGCGGAATTTGCCTGCAATTGCGCAACCGCTGCGGCCTGATCTTCTGACAGGCTCTTGCCGGGCAAGCTTGGGTTTAAATGCGCAAAGGGCATGTCTTGCGGCGTGGCCAGCTCCTCCACCGCCCCAAGTTTCACCAGGCCTTTAACCACCGATGAGGTGACGCCTGCCGCATCGGACAATTCCTTGAGTGTGAAACTCAGCTCAGCAAATTCTTCCAAAACCGCGAGCACTTTTTGCCGCGCATCGGTCATACGGGCCTCGGTCTGTGCACCCAAACGGTAAACCTGCCGCATCGAGGGCGGATCTCCCAAGCCCGGCGCGCGCGTGGCCAGGCGCAGCATTTTCGACATAGGTGTGAGCGTATACTCCGAGACCCGGCGCAGGAATTCTGCCATACTCTGTTGCATGGGCGCCACATCAAGCACGCGGATCACCGAGCGGATCTTGGCGTGGTCATAATCCCCCGCGCCGGCCCGCCAGACGACACCCAAGACCTTGCGCGGTCCCAAGGGCACCTCAACAAAGGCCCCCTGCCAGCATCCCCCTTCAGGCGCCTTATAATCCAGCACCCGATCCAGCGGTTGGCTGGTTAAGACGGCAACCAAATCACCTTGATGAAAGAATTGGGGCTCTGACACAGCATTTCCTTAACAGCAGGGCTTTCAGTACCCTAAAAACTCCGATAAAGCTTGCCCCAACGAAGGCCAACCTATCAAGGACATACGCCATGAAATTTTTTGTTGATACAGCTGAAATAGACGCAATTGCCGAATTGAACGATTTGGGCATGGTCGACGGGGTGACGACCAACCCCTCTTTGATCTTGAAATCTGGCCGTGATATCATTGAAGTTACACGCGAAATTTGCGAATTGGTCTCCGGTCCAGTCAGCGCAGAAGTGGTTGCGACCCAAGCGGAAGATATGATCGCCGAAGGGCGTAAGCTGGCGGAAATTGCGCCGAACATCACCGTCAAACTGCCGCTGACTTGGGACGGGCTCAAAGCCTGTAAGACCTTGTCGGGTGAAGGCAAAATGGTGAATGTCACCCTCTGCTTCAGCGCCAACCAAGCACTTTTGGCCGCCAAGGCTGGAGCCACCTTCATCAGCCCCTTCATTGGCCGCTTGGATGATGTGAACATCGACGGTATGGATTTAATCGCAGATATCCGCCAAATTTATGACAACTTTGGTTTCGACACGCAAATTTTGGCCGCTTCTATCCGCACAGTCAACCATGTCACTCAATCGGCCTTGATTGGGGCAGATGTGATAACAGCGCCGCCAAATGTGATCAAATCACTGGCCAATCACCCTTTGACCGACAAGGGTTTGGAGCAATTTATGTCAGATTGGGCAAAAACAGGGCAGAAAATTCTCTAACCTATGGTAAGCCTGTCTCCATGCAATGGGGACCACCATCGCATAAGTGAATGGGACAGCCATGACACCGCAAACCGCAGCGCAGGCCGAAGAAATCTTGCGCGATATCATCACCCAGAATCCACGGATCGTTCTAGACGCCCCGGAGGTGATGCGCGCATTACTGACGGCCCATGATGAGACTTTGGGTCAAAATATTGTGGACTTGCGCAGCGTGGCCATGCATCGGCTTGAAGCGCAATTGGGCCGGCTAGAAGAAACCAACCGCTCCGTTATTGCGGCCGCTTACGACAACCTCGCCGGCACGCAGCAAATCCATCGCGCCTTGCTGAAAATCATGGAGCCGACCGATTTTGGCGGGTTCTTGACCATGATTGGCGCAGAGATGGTCGATATTTTGCGGATCGACTATGCCTNTTTNATTCTGGAAACGCAGACTCAAAGTCCCGATCCCAACCTNGCGCCGCTTGGCCCTGTTGTGAAACCGGCCCCGATCGGCTTTGTCTCCCATTACCTGTCCCAAAACTTAGAAGCCAAGGTGACCCTGCGCACAGTCACAAAGCCGGATGTTTTTGTCTACCCTGAAGCCATCGGGCCTGTGGGGTCTGAGGCTTGTTTGCAGCTGGATTTTGGCGCCGGCACCCTGCCCGGACTTTTGGTCCTTGGCGCCAAGGATGCCGAGCAATTTTCCCCCGCCCAGGGAACAGATTTGTTGACATTCTTTGCAACAATCTTTGAACGCGCCCTGCGCCGGTGGCTGACATAGGNGGCGATGATGTCACAGAGGCCTGACCTCACCTTGATATCACCGGCTATTCGCGATGCCATGGAGCATTGGCTGTCTCACGAGCGCGCTTTAAAATCTGCGGCTGAGAATACCCTTAGCGCCTATGCAACCGACGTGGCTGGATTTACCGCCTTCATGGCCCAACATCGCGGCGGACGGCAGGGGCTATCGTCTCTGGCCGCCATCGCCACACGCGATATGCGCGCGTGGATGGCACATGAGCGCGGCCGCGGAGTGAGCAGCCGCAGTTTAGCGCGATCTCTCTCTGCGGTGAAAACCTTCTTTCGTTGGCTCGCCGAGCGCCATGCGCTTGCGCCAACCGCCGTTTTATCGGCACGCGCGCCAAAATTCGAACGCAAACTGCCCCGTCCTTTGACCGAAGATGCCGCTCATGAAATGATTGAGACCATCGAGATGCAGGCCCAAGAGGATTGGATCGCCGCCCGCGATGCGGCAGTATTAACCCTGCTCTATGGTTGCGGCCTGCGGATATCGGAGGCCCTCGGATTAACCGGGGCAGATCACCCATTGCCCGATGTCCTGCGCATCACCGGAAAAGGCGGCAAGCAAAGATTGGTGCCGGTCCTGCCGGTGGCCCGCGCCGCTGTCACGCGGTATGTGGAGCTCTGCCCCTTTGACATCAGAGCAAAGGATCCGATCTTTCGAGGAAAGCGCGGCGGGGCATTGGGGCCAGGAATGGTTCAAAAATCCATGCGCATAGCTCGGATGCAATTGGGTCTGCCGGCAAGTGCCACCCCCCACGCCATGCGCCACTCCTTTGCCACACATCTGCTCAGCGCCGGCGGTGACCTGCGCACCATCCAAGAGCTGCTGGGCCATGCTTCGCTGTCGACCACGCAAACCTATACCGCGGTCGACAGCGGGCGATTGATGGACATTTACAACGCCGCCCACCCCAAAGCTTGATTGCCACCGGCTGAGAATTGCGCCTATATGAGAGCATGGATATTCGATTAAAAGCCTTGGCAGTTCACTTGCTGACTGCAACCGGTGCTGTTTTTGCCATGTTGGCAATGCTGGAAGCGGTCAATGAAAAATGGGACATGATGTTTGTCTGGCTTGTGGTGGCGTTTTTCGTCGATGGAATCGATGGTCCCTTAGCCCGTCGCTATGATGTCAAAACCAATGCCCCACTCTTCGATGGGGTGCTGCTCGATTTAATCATCGATTACCTCACCTATGTGTTCATTCCAGCCTATGCCCTCTTTGCCAGCGGCTTGCTGGCTGGGTGGTCGGGATGGGTGGCGATCATTGTCATCACTTTCGCCAGCGCGATGTATTTCGCAGATCAGCGTATGAAGACAAAAGACAATTCCTTTCAGGGCTTTCCAGGCGCTTGGAATATGGCGGTGATTGTCATCTTTGCCACCGAACCCAACCATTGGGTCATTCTTGCGGCGGTGGCGCTCCTGGCCATTTCAATGTTCCTGCCGCTCAAATTTGTCCACCCCGTGCGCACGGAGCGCTGGCGCCCTCTGACCCTGCCCATTGCTTTGACCTGGGTGGGCTTCGCCGCTTGGGCCGCTTGGGGCAATTTCACCGAGGTTTATTTGGCCAATCTCGGCTTGGTGGCCTGTTCGGCCTATCTTCTCTTTGCCGGCATTGCCCAGCAAATAAGTGCGAAATCCTAGAATCGGGTAAGAATTACCCCCGCAACGATCACCAGACCGGCCAAAATTTTGGTCGGCCCCATTGTGTCGCGAAAGAACAACCAACCCAACAGCATCGCGAATAGAATGGAGCTTTCACGCAAAGCGGTGACCAGGGCAATTGGCGCTTTCGTCATCGCCCAAACCACAAGCGCGTAAGCGATAAAAGAAGCAAACCCNGCCAAAAGCCCAAGGGCAATCTGCCCACCNCCGCGCGGAAGAACCGAACGACCGCGTAACGCCAATATNACAGGGGTGTAAAACACCGCAGAGAGAACCAGCAACCACGAGACATAGGCCAGCGCATCCCCCATCACCCGCGCNCCCATCCCATCCACCAGTGAATAGCCCGCCGTCGCGGCCGCAGACCCAAGCGCCAGCGGAATGAGCCTGCGATCCTCACCCGAGCTGAACACCCCATGCGCCATCAGGACAATACCCAGTCCTAAAACCAATATCCCCAGCAGATCCAACCCGCGCAGCGAGTCAATGCCGAATGACAGGCTCACGATCAGAACGATCATCGGCGCAGCTCCGCGCGCAATGGGGTAGACCCGGCTTAAATCGCCACGCTCGTAAGCAAGGCCTAAGAACAGTTGGTAAAACATATGAATAAGGCCCGAGGCGATGAGCCAGAGCCAAGCCGTGCCCTGCGGCAGCGAAACAAAGGGGAGAATGCAAAGCCCAAAGAAGGC
>JGI26273J51734_10000910_pt1 | contig 15763 bp, 13 predicted proteins | sample SaaInlV_125m_DNA_FD_51734 | JGI IMG/M metagenome (IMG submission 51734) | reverse complement strand
GATCGAATCAGTGCGTCAATGCCCTCGTGACGAGTCTTGGCGGCGAGTTCATTTAGGGCGCCTCGTCGGCTGCCAAGAGCGCCGTTAAGCCGCCTGCATTGACCGCGGCGGAAAAGCCCTCGGCCGCTAGCGCTTGCTCCGCCTGTCCTGAGCGGTTACCCGTTCTGCAATAGAGCACGATGGTGTCGCTGTCGGCAACGGATAGCGCTCGAATGCCGTCAACGATGTTGTCATGGGGGATATTGATAGCGCCTGGGTAATGACCCGTTGCAAATTCTTCAGGGGTCCTCACATCGACAATCAGGGGCTGCTCCGCTAGCACAGCGAGAAGCCGCTCATCGACCTGAGGTGCCGCGTTATCACAAGCGACTAGCCAGACTGCCAATAGGCAGAGGGTTATCAGTTTCATAGCAATGCTCCCCAATAATGAGGGGAGTGTAACAAGCTAGAGAGCTGGCAGGGACGCGGTGGTTTAAGCGGTTACTGGTTTTTTACTTTGATCATCTCGCCGGCCGATATCGTCAGTGGGGATGTTTTCGAATATCCACTCTTTGGCTGCTGAGAGTGCCTCGAATCTTGTGTCGAACCGTGTTTCAGCGGGCAGATAATCACTCACCCCCATGCCATCAAGACTTTGCGCCACCGCATCGTTGATACCACAAACAAAAAGATGCTTGCCCGCGTGAGCGGCGTCTTGGGCGATGGTTTCTATTGCGCGTAACGCAGACACATCCATAAAAGGGACGCGACCAAAATCGAGCGCTAGCGCCACGTGATGCTGTGGGCTGAGTCTCTCACGTACATGGTGTCCTAGGTCGGCTGCGGCGCCAAAACTCAGTGGACCGCCAAAGTCAAAGTAGGTGAGATGGTCACCACACTCATTCAGCAATGCAATTTCTCGGTCGGACGGACCTTGTGACTGGCTATCTGTTTCGCCCGCCGCCAGCGCTAGTTGTGCGTCAGAGACTTGCTTGACATAGGCGATGGCCGCGACCACAACGCCAGCGGCCACTGCAGTAATGAGGTCAACAAAGACGGTCAAACTCAACACCATCATCATGAGTATGAGATCGAAGCGAGGGCCTTTGTGGGCGCGCTTTAAATACGAGAAGTCGACAATATCGTAGCCTACCTTGACCAGAATGCCGGCTAAGACGGCGTGGGGGATTTGCGATGCTAATGGCGCCAGCACCACGACAACCGCTAGCAGAAAGGCAGCGTGCAGAACCCCAGAGAGCTTAGTGACGCCCCCCGTTCTAATATTGACCACTGTTCGCATGGTCGCGCCAGCTCCCGGGATGCCACCGAAAAATCCGGCGGCCATATTACCCACCCCTTGGCCAATTAATTCGCGGTTAGAGTTGTGTCGTGTGCGGGTCATGTTGTCGGCAACCAATGACGTCAGCAGACTATCAATCGCACCCAATATGGCGAGGATCAGAGCAGCCTCCATCATTATCAAGAGGGCATCGCTGGAAACAGAGGGCATGATAAAAGACGGTAAACCGGTCGGAATGTTCCCTAATATGGGAACGCTATCGAATCCCAAGCTCACCAAAGTGCCCACGATCAGTGCAACGAGTGGACTGGGGAGATACTTGCCCCATCGCGCAGGCCAAGCAAAAACAATGGCCAGTGTCAGCAGGCCAATACCCAGTGCGCTGTAGTTGGGGTCAGTCATAGCAGCGGGCACTTCCAGCAGTGCCGGTATCGTGCCGCCGCCCTCTGGTTCGTGCCCAAATAGGCGCGCCAACTGGAGTGCGATAATGATGCAACCGATACCGCTCATAAAACCGGAGACGACGGGATAAGGGACCAGCCGAATGTACTGACCGAACCCGAGCACCCCAAATAAGATTTGAAACACACCGGCCAAAATTACCGTTGCGAAGATCATTCCTAGGTCGCCACTGAGTGAGGCAAATACGCCAGCAAAAACAACAATCATCGGGCCGGTAGGACCCGAAATCTGCGACGGCGTGCCGCCAAATAATGCAGCGAAAAAGCCGACTAAAATGGCGCCGTAAACACCGGCAATTGGTCCCGCCCCAGATGCTTCGCCAAAGGCCAGCGCGAGTGGCAACGCCACGACGCCGGCTGTTAACCCACCAAAGACATCACCCCGAAGGTGGGAGAAATCAAATAAACGGGACATAGAGGGCCTGACTCCTGTGTTTTAAAATGCCGCTGGTGCCTTGTCGCGTTAGCGGCAGGGTCGGGGCGACATGATCGTCGGGTGAGCAACTCATTAGCTGCGGTTACCCCTCTGGCATCGCTGAACTGTGGTGCTGAAGTATTTTCCAGCCGTCGTCAGAAGCCACGTATAGGTAGCTGAAACGTGCGCTGACCTTCGATCCGTCGCCAAAGGTGAAGGTGTAAATCCCTGAATTGGTGACATGGGTGTCACTCAATATGTTCACATTGAACTCATCAACCACGCCTTGCGGGGACTTTTGTAGAAAACCCACGAAGTAATCCCTGATTTCCTCGTGGTTATGTCTGACCTGATTCGAAACGGTGGGTAATAGCACCGCGTTATCTGCATACAGCGCGGTGACGGTATCGGGGTTGAGCGTGCTCAAGGCCGTATTCCATTGATCGAATAACCCTAGGACGTCTGCATCGTTCATTCAAAACTCTCTCTGTGTTCGTTAGTTACCGCGCGACCCTTTAACGCAGTGGCTTATCATCGGTTCAAGCTGTTGTTTCCGAGGTTTATGGCCCCGCAGCGCCTGTTCGGAGCGATCTCGGCGGACCTCTCGACGACACTGTGTCACTGTTATTGCACTGCTTTGGCGCTTTCTATGGAGTTATACGTGATAAAAAAATTAAAGATCATAGTATTATGTGATAGTTTTTAACTATCACCTGTAATCGGTAGGATTCCCACCCCTTCTGGAGCGGGGGTTGGTTTAGGGCAGTCAGACAGTTAGGGGAAATAGTCATGGCGAAAGCTGAGCAACTCTCTTTCAAGCAAATCAGATATTTTCAGGCTATCGCTGAGGCGGGTAGTTTTCGGCGCGCTGCAGATCGCATTGGGGTAAAACAGCCGACACTCACGGTACAAATGGCAGCCCTAGAGGCGACCTTAGGCACGATATTGTTCGAAAGAAATCGCAATGGCGTCGTATTAACACCGGCAGCGCGAGATCTATTGCCGCGCGCCAGACGCATCGCCGAAGAGTGTAAGGCCTTCATGGATCAGGCCCGCGGCGTATCAGGAGAAAGTACTTATCGATTGGGGGTGACACCTACGCTCGGCCCTTATTTGCTTCCAAGGGTATTGCCTTCACTCCACCATCGATTTGAAAACCTCCGATTATATGTTCGTGAAGCCATTCCTGCGCAGCTGGGCTCCGACGTTAAATCAGCAGTTCATGATGTGGTGTTGACGACGCTGCCTTTGCAAAGCGATGAGTTGGAAGTCAGTCCTCTTTTTCGCGAATCGTTGAAATTAGCACTGCCGCTAGAGCATCCATTGGCCGAAAAGCGCACCATCTTGGGAGAGGACCTAGTGGGGGAGGCGGTGTTAACGATTGATGAGCAACATCTTTACCACCGGCAAATCAGTGCGCTGTGCGAGAGTTTGGGCGCAACGGTTAATCGAGATTACGAGGGGACTTCTCTGGATACCTTGCGTCAGATGGTGGTGATGGGCATGGGCATCACTTTTTTACCGGCGCTTTATGTCGCGTCGGAAATTAACGACTCTGATACGTTACGAGTCACAGATGTTGCTGGTGTGAGTATGAGTCGAGATCACGTGCTCGCGTGGCGTCGCCGATCACCCGCCCGCGTATTTTTCCGGCAGCTGGCTGATGCCATCAGAACGATTGCTAACGCGCAGTTTGAGGGCGAAGTGACGTTGCTGTGAACAAAAGGGGGTGCTTCGTTTCCCACAATGCCGCACAATGCGCCCCCCCTTCGCAATCCAGACTGTCACACTATGCATCGGATCAAAACCTACAACGCGCTGTCTTCCAAAGGACTGAAGCGCTTTGACTCAGAATGGTTTGAAGTCGGAGAGGGTGTTGACCATCCCAATGCCATCTTGCTACGCAGTCATAAGTTACAAGAAGCAGAAATTCCAAACTCTGTTGCGGCAATCGCGCGCGCGGGCGCTGGGGTCAATAATATTCCCGTCGCACTGTGCAGTGAGCGAGGTATTCCCGTATTCAATACGCCGGGCGCTAATGCGAACGCGGTAAAGGAGCTGGTGGCAGCTGCGATGTTGCTCGCCTCGCGGGATATTGTCGGTGGCATTGCGTTTGCACGGGATCAAGATAGTTCTTTGGCACCGGCTGATTTTTCAGCGCTGATGGAACGTGAGAAAAAGCGCTTTGCCGGTTCCGAGTTGGCAGGGAAAACGCTGGGCGTGATAGGGCTTGGCGCCATTGGTAGCCTAGTGGCGCGACTCGGCCTAGATTTTGGCATGGACGTAGTCGGCTTCGATCCCGCTTTATCGGTCGAGGCGGCGTGGCGATTGCCGAGTGAAGTGCGGCGAATGAAAGATGTGCAAACCTTATTGGGCCGCAGTGATTTTATCAGCTTGCACTTACCNGTATTGGATAGCACCAGAGGGCTGATCAACGCCGACATGCTAAAGCACTTTCGACCGGGCAGTTGTCTGGTCAATTTTGCGCGTGAAGAAATAGTGGTGACAGAGGATCTGGTGGAGGCATTGAATAGCGGTACTTTGAGTCGCTACGTGGCTGACTTCCCTAGCCCTCTGCTACTCGGGCGCGACGATACAATCTTGATGCCACATATCGGAGCCAGCACGGCCGAGGCCGAGGAGAATTGCGCTGTGATGGCGGCAGATCAACTCAAAGGNTTCCTTGAGCATGGCAATATTCGTAACTCCGTGAACTTCCCCACCATCGAGCTCGAGAGAACCACTGACTTTAGGATCACCCTCTCTAACCAGAACGAGCCGGGAATGCTCAGTCACATCCTCACANTAATTGGTGAAGACGGGCTGAATGTGGCAGATTTGCTCAACAANAGCGTCGGCAACATCGCCTACAACATCATTGACCTNGATGGCGTTCCGAAAGACACNNTGCTGGCGCAAATCCGCAGCCTTAATGGGGTCCTGAACCTTCGCGTCATTGGGGGGTGAGCCAATAGAGNTAGGTGTTATGTGCTGTCGAGCTCGGCCATAGCCTCATTGGCTTTCTGGAGTCGTTTTGCGCAAATATTGCCGCCGGTACTCAGGCGTTCCANCACGCTTCTTAGCAACAGTGATATGCCCCCGGTGACGACAGCCAAACTCCCTCCGACAACCGTGTTGGCAGGGTTCAGAGAAATTCTCGGCGCACTCAGTGTGCCGGTCACCTCAACAAACGGGTTGACTAAGCTAGACATATTGATGCCGAGTCCTTTTTGAGGAATCGTCTTGAAGCTTGCCTTCACTTTTTCTGTATCAAAACTAACATGGGTATTGGCCAGTATTTTGATCTTTGGAGTGTCCACGACGATGGAGGGCTCTCCAAAGGCTTGGCCGTTTTTGAGGGTGTTAAACACAGCGGCACAGTTGATAGCGGTCATCGCTTGCTGCTCTTTAAACGGGTTCAAGGCATTGCTCAACTCTTGCAAAAAAGTGTTGCTCAGTCGATCAAAGCCAGTATTGAGAATATGACCGGACCCCATAGCGAGATTGAGGTAACCATTGAGGCTACTGGCCAAGGTTCGGGTCGTTTGCCCTGATCCGGTTAGCCGCAGTTTCACGTCGTAACTAGGTAATGCATCGACATCTTCCTCGGGTGCTTTTGGAATGCCATAAATCAGACTTTCGCCAGTCAGCGCGAGATCGAGCTGGGGTGTTTTGTCTTGATCCACCAGTGATCCGGTCAGCGCTACCGAGCCATTCACGCCATCATCGAAAGACAGCTCGTCGACTCGGAGGCCGTCTCGCTGCAACGAGAAAGCGGACTGTAAATCCTCGAGGGGCCGCACCAGCCCTGTCAGGTTGTTGATATCGAGTGAGATGTCAGCCTCGAATCCCTTCCAAGCATCAAATGAGATGGGGTAATCAGGAATTAATTGGGCGACCGGGAGTGTGGTGTGGGCCGGTGCTGTCTCAGTTGCCATGCCTGCTTTCCCTGTCGTAAAGGTGCGTATCCACGGTGCGAGGTTGATGAGTTGGCTTTGCCCCGCCAAAGTCAGTTCTGGAAATGAGGGATTCGTCGCACGACCCGTGACCGATAAATCACTGTCTCCTGACAGCATCTCGAGTTGCTCAACGAGCAGAACACCTGCTCTGGAGTCCAACTCAACTGAGAGCTGCAGATCCTGGTCGGGGAGCGGCCTAGCCAACCAAGAGGAAAAGGGGGACAGGTTCGCGATCTTAATCTCTGCATCCAAATGGCTATCGATGAATTCATCTCCATCTCGTTCAAGCAGGCCATTCCCTGAGATGACGGCTTGGATGGAGTCGAGTTGCAGTGTTTTGAGATGCCAATCATCGGGAGTGACGGTGCCTGTTGTGCGTAATGAAATGGGTATGGCGGCGTGGTTCTGGAGTTGCAGTGCTGCAGGCAGGTAGAGGGCCAAATCCGGCGCCTGTGCATCAAGGTCAAATTGCATCAGCTTTGAGCGCTGGTTTAATAATAAATTACCGGTTACCGAGGCGGTGCCGAACTGGAGTTGTCCTGCCGAGATGGCAAGCTGGCCCTCTTGCCAGGAGACATTCCCGGAGAAAGCGGCAGGCTGATCTAAATAATCGGGCAGTGTGAATTGAGTCAGTAGTGGTTGTAGCTGAGGAAAGGTCAGGTCCCAGTCACCGGTTAGAACAGGTTTATTGTCGGTCAATGACAATAGGCCGGAGAAGCGTCCCTCACCCTCTGCGAGTTGTAATTCACCCTCTTCGATAGAGAACTGTTGCGAGGCTCGATAGGTAACCATAGCGCGAGCAAGAACGGGGAGCGGGGGGACCGCGTCTGCGTTGCGTACAAAGGGGTCTACGCTCGATTGAAGACTGTTGGACTCGAGGGACACTCCAATACGCGTGGCATATCGCTGGGAAAACCAGCCCAGTAGTCCGTTTGCCACGAGCTCATTCTGACCTACGCTAATACGGAGCTCGCTCACACGAGCCAGCTCGGGGGACTCGATTGAGAGATTGCCCTCAAAAGTTGCCGCGGGGAGCTGGGTGGAGGTTTCAGTAATGAGGCTCAGTAGCCGATCTGGATCGTCCACCTTCCCCCCTAATCGAGACCGTTGATCCCAGCATGGCTTCACCCGGCTCGAGCCGCCCTGCGATGGCGAGCGATGCGAAGGGACTTTCGGTGCGAACCTCAATATCGGCGCCGCCTTGCGTCCTCTTTAGCGAGACACTGCCGTTGACTGGGCCAATCAGCTCTGGTGGTAATGCCAGTGCAGCGCCCCATCGTCCCAGGGCAGGAATATCGATCGTGCCGTCTAATGCCCCCGTACTTGGCTGGCGGTAATCGGCGAAGCCTCCTGCCAGAGAGAGGGTGACTGCATCGCTTTGCAACATGAGGAGCGGGACGTCAATTTTTACGCCGTTCTGCACCGCTTCGATGTCGATTTCAAATGGCGTTTCGGGCCAGTTTGGTTGCCCCATCACAGACCCAAGATGGCTAAGGTTAGGACCCTCAGCAATCAGGTTGAGGTGACTCGACTCAAAGGTTTGGACGTCGTCGATACTGCCGTCGCCAATAAAATGAAACTCGCCAAAAAGCGCGTCCAGATTGAGGGCTAAGCGTTTACCTTGTTGATTCAGCGCGACCGCAATATCAATGGGTCCCTCTTCTATGGTGGGTAATGCCAGTGTGGTCAATAGTTGATTGGCGCTGTCGGCATGGACTGAGAGCGAGAGCTCAGACGTGCCGATTGACTCCAGTGAATCGAGGCGGGCTGTCGCGTCAAAGGTCGCGCCGCCAACCGTTCCGGCCCAATCGATCAGCCAGTCATCGACAACCAGCAGCGATTCAACATCTCGAATGGTGAGGTCGGTTTTGAAAGACTTGCCATTGACGAGGCCCTCGCTCGTAAGCGCCAGCGTCGTATCCTTGAGTTCCTCAGTCAGGCTTGTGACATGCAGGACAGACGGGTCATCGTTACTGTCGTTAAGCCAGACGAGTTCGGCGTTATTGACCGACACGTTATTGGCGCGAATTCGATAAGCGAATGCGCGCTCAGCAGGCGGTCTTGAACCATTCAGCTCTGATAGCGGTATCAGCGTCCCGCTGGCCTCAGGGTTCGGGTTGTCGTCACTGTCATGACGGGTATCAAGGTTGAGTGTGACATCGCGCAACGCAGCCGACTTAATCGTAATCTCATTGTCTAACAAAGTAGTGAGTTGCAGTGCTAGAGAGGCAGCCCCCACGCTAAGGAACGGATCGCCATTCGGGTCGGCCCCTGAAATGGTGAGGTCCTGGGCAGATACCTCCAAATGGCTTCCCAGTCGAACCTCTAAAGGCCCAAGGATGCGGACTTCTCGTTTGAGCAGGTGGCTGCCGATTTGCTCGTACAGGGGTCTCAGTACCCCTAAGTCTGCTGTCAACGCCAGGACTGCGAGGAGTGCGATAAAAGCGGTAGCACTGAGTAAAATGTTGCGAAAAGCGCGCATTATTCCCCCAATAATGAGGCGCTTTTATAACACGTACTGGCCTGTGGCGGGACTCGGGGCTTATAGTCCGGCCTTCGGGCTAACAAGCGAGCAGAGAAAAGCGATGAACTTCAGTTCAGACAATGTGGCGGGTGCGCATGAATCGGTTTTAAGGGCAGTCGTAGAGGCCAATGCGAATACTGTCCCGGCGTACGGTGATGATGCGCTGAGCGCTGAAGCCGATACGGCCCTACAAAACCTATTTGAAACCGAGTGTGCTGTTTTTTTTGTGACGACCGGGACCGCAGCCAACGCATTGGTGCTGAGTGCCATGTGCCCGCCATGGGGTGCCGTCTATTGTCACGCTGATGCCCATATTTTGAACGATGAAAATACGGCGGTGGAACTGTTTTCGGGTGGTGCGCGATTGGTCGGTATTGCGGGACACGCCGGTAAGCCAGACCCCGTAGGTCTGCAAGAGGCCATTGAGTCAGCAATCAGTCACGGTGTTCACAGTGCGCAACCCGCGGTGATCAGCCTGTCCAATGTCACGGAGGCTGGCACCGTCTACACGCCGGAAGAGCTACAGGTTTATCGACGCATTGCGGATCGCTATGACATGAAGTTGCACGTTGACGGTGCTCGGTTTGCTAATGCAGTGGTTGCCTCAGGTGCCAGTCCCGCTGAATTATCGTGGCGGGCGGGTGTTGATGGTCTCAGTTTCGGTCTCACTAAAAACGGTGGCATTGCTACTGAAGCCGTGGTCGTGTTTGATCCAGCGCTTAAGCAGCAGTTGGCGTATCGACGTAAACGCGCCGGTCACCTGTGGTCCAAGCAACGTTTTATCGCTGCTCAGTGGCTGGCACTCCTATCAGATGAGTTGTGGCGACAGAATGCTCGCCATGCTAACGCGATGGCGCATCGATTGGCGCAAGGACTCGCGTCACACTCCACGATCGACATGCCTTGGCCTGTTGAGGCAAACGAAGTGTTTCCCGTGATACCAGAACCGCTCCGCAATGACCTAAGGAGCAGGGGCGTTGCGTTTTATGATTGGCCGGTGTTGCCCAATATGGCACGTTTTGTCACGCACTTCGGGACAACGCCCGAGGAGGTTGATGAGTTGATCGAGCTGATCGCCACACGATCAAAATCGCTCTAATCGTAGCGGGCGGCCTAACTCGGATCGGCTTCGCACCACCTGAATTGGTTCCGCACCGTTGGCTTGGGGCCCTAATAAAAACTGAGTTCGCGGTATGAGCCGTCTTTCGGGGAGGGGTTAAGACAACAGTTGTTGTCGGTAAGTGGAGGGGCTTTCGCCGGTCCAGCGTTTAAACGCTCGAGAGAAAGATGCTTGCTCACTAAACCCGCACAGGTAACTCACTTCCGATAGCCCTACCATCGGGTCTCCCAGCCGATTTTCGGCGAGCTCGGCGCGCGTTTGGTCCAGTAATACCCTAAAACGAGTGCCTTCATCCTGAAGCCGCCGTTGTAGCGTTCGTAAGCTCATATTCTGCGAGGCAGCGGCCTCTTCCTCAGTGAGCGTATGGCCGGGGAGCTGATCGAGAATGGCAATCTTGAGAGTGGCTAACAGGCTCCCTTCTCTGACAGCTCGGACTAGGGACTCGAGCATCGGCTCATTGGCGGTGAGGACATCAATGTTGCTCGTCGAAATGGGCTGTACCAGTAATTTTCGAGGCAGCACCAGTTCCCCGCGTTGAGCAGAAAAGCTGACCCGGGGCCCAAAGACGCTGCGATAGGTCGATAGGCGGTCCTCGTCAGCTCCATATAAGGAGACCTTAATCGGGTCGCCAGGAAAATCAGTGAAGTTGCGAATGCTGTGGAGCAGAACTGCGAATAGAAAAACCTGAGTGATGTGTTCTGCAATGCCTTCGTAGACCACATTTTTAGCGATGGTGACGGAGTCTGTTTCCTCGATAATCTGTAGCGGGCTGTGAGTAGAAACGAGGGCTTGATAGCGGCAGAGTCGCTGTAAGGCGGCTAGCCCCGTCTCCGAGGATATCGCCGTAATACCGAGTACATGGGTATCCATGATGTGATGATGTTGCGCGAGCGCAAGCCCGATATCCTCGGCAGGGTATTGGGACGATAGTTGTGTTAGCAGTGCGCCAACATGTGCCGTAGGGATTCGTGAACGGGGTTTTGTCAGCGCGGTCATGGGTATCCCTGCCGCTTGCAATGCGTCCTCAACACTGGCGCCTTGACCAGACAGCCATCGCTCGACGACGCGTAGGTCACTGGCGAGCATCGTTTGCTGAGTTGCCACGTTATCGTTCTCCCTTCAATCGCTAGGTATGAGTGATGCCATCCGACAACGTCATGAGGCTGGTCGTTAGAGACCACTTCATTGATGATGAACTGCTTACCGATTAATGGGAAGTCACACTTCATGACTTACAGCGTGATGATGGGCGCCCGATGATTGTCACGCATAAGGCGGCGCGACACTCGCTGATGCCACTGAGCGAGCGCCAGCGCCAAGTTACGGCGCCGCTGAGGGATAGGCTGCATTGCCGCCGAGTAGATAGTAGTCTGGTCGGCGTTAGGCGACCGGTCTGTCCTTGAGGGGTTAACTGGAAATGTGGAAGACATTTCCCTCATCTGTGAGCGCAACAATGCTGCCGTCTTTCAGTACGCGCACGTCACGAACTCGGCCGGTCACCTCAGGGAATACCGGTGAATCGTCGATGACGGTATTACCGTCAAGTTGCAGCCGTCGGATTTCTCCGTTGATCAGCGAGCCCAGCAGTAGGTCGCCTTCCCAACCTGGGAAATCATCGCCTCGATAGATAGCCAGCCCCGATGGGCCAATACTGGGCACCCAGTAGGTCATTGGCTGCTCCATACCGTCTGCCTCAGTAAATGGTGAAATCACCGCACCACTGTAGTCCACGCCATAGGTGATTGCGGGCCAGCCATAATTTTTCCCTGCCTCGATCACGTTCAGTTCATCGCCTCCCTTGGGCCCGTGCTCGTGCATCAAAATGCGCTGGGATCCCGCATCAAAGATGAGTCCCTGAGGATTTCGATGCCCATAGCTGTAGACTCTCGGTGCTTCATTGGGGAAGGGGTTATCGACGGGTACCGATCCGTCTGCATTGACTCTGAGCAGTTTACCCAACTCCCAAGAGAGGTTTTGCGCTTGTTCCCGATACGAAAATCCCTCGCCCACGCTCACGATTAAGGTGCCATCAGGCAGGAAAACCATTTTCCCCCCGTAATGGAAGGATCCCTCTTTGTTAGGGGCCACCTCAAGAATGGCTTCTAGATCCTCAATGCGATTGTTTCGTAGGAANCCNCGCGCCACTGTCGTCCGGTTGCCCTTGTCATCGCCACCGGCGTAGCTCACATAAATCATGTCGTTGCTGTCGAATTGGGGATGCAGCACGACTTCAAGTAATCCGCCTTGATTGGCATCAAAAATGGGGGGCATTCCCAATACGGGTGTCACCTCGCCTGCGCTATCGAGTATCAATAGACGACCACCTTTCTCGGTGATTAGTAAGTGGCCGTCGCTCAGCTCAGCCACTGACCAAGGCCGATCAAGGCCCGACGTGAGCGTTTCCACCTGATACGGCGCTGCCGCTGCGGGCCCGGTAACGAATGGTCCGGCAAAGAGTGTCGCGATAATAAGCGTCGCGCGAGCGACTGTGCAGCAAAAGGGCATGATAATTACCTCAACGGGTGAATGGACTAGATTACGCGTTTGTGCGGTCGGTGGATTATGATGCTCTCTCACTCGTAGTGGGCAGGACCAGAGATGCGTGGCGTGACAGCATACACCTTGGGCGTATTGGTGGCTTATATCGTGGGGTCTGTGATCGGGACTCAGATGATTTTGTACTCGGTCTCAACAATGGCGCTAGAGGTCACGTTGAACGCTCGCCTTGGGAGCACTGTGAATGATCTCGTTGGTCTGAGCGCCAGTTTACTGCCGATGATGGCAGTGAGCCTTGTCATTCCTTGGTTGGCCTGCGATTTTGTGACCCGACGGCACCCCCACCTACGAAGCCCACTACTCTATGGGCTCGCCGCAGCATTCGCTATCGCGATACTGCATATTGCGCTGAGCCAGATCTTTGGGATGGATGTCTTCGCGCCCGCCCGCACGTTGGCGGGTTTATTAGGCCAATGTCTCGCGGGTGCAATCGGAGGCGTTTGTTTAAACGCGTTACGCTGAGGCGGGCTGTCCTGCTGTTATGCCATTAAAAATCAAATCGAAAGCCAATGGAGGGGCCATGCTCTTTCAGATCGAATTTAAATCGATCGGCTCCGTCACCATCGTCGTAGTCAAAATCTAAATATCGATAGCCCAGTGACACACTCGACCAGCTGTTGAAGCGATAAGCGAACGCGCCGCTAAGCACAACGACCAAGTCAGATCCTACCCCGAAGCCGCCGACTTGTGCCGCGCCAGTGAACTCCCAAGCCGAGCTGATCGGCGTTTCAAAAAGCACCCCAACAACGGGATCAACCCAGTCATCTCCGACTTTTACTTGACGGTCGTTGTTGGGCCCAGAGAGCGATAACGTTGCGGCAATATCACTGTAGAGCGCGCCGCCGGTTAATTGGAGTGAGTCGTTGACGCGCCAAGTGACAGAGGCAATGGCAACCGTTTGCTCTAACTCCATATCACCGGAAAAGGCCTCGAACGTATCCTCGGTGCTGCCTTTTAGATCCATATACACCACGTCGAGGAGGACTCCCCATCGCTCGCCTTCACCGCGGTACATGCCGAGGAACCCGCTATCAATCGCATCGAACACGTCACTCGAACCGATATCGACGTCGAGCTCCAGGTCGCCCACACCCTGCGTTCCTGACAGTGTTGGCGCCAAGATATATAAGAGCCCTTGGTTCGACCATTTTGGCGCGTCTTCGGTTGCGTCCTCGGCCGCCGCTGCGGCCTGTGCCAAGGTCAACATTAAGGCCCCGCTGAGGNAGCGCAGCAGTTTGGGAGTTTGTTTGTTGGTTATCATGAAATGNNGGCCCTTGAACAATATCGTGGACGCAGTCTGCACGACTTCTGGTGAAATCGCAGTGCCAAAAGTGACAAATAGGGGGTGCCAAGCAACCCGCTTTCAGGCCACTCGTTGCTGTGTGCCGTGCAGTCAACGCCGCTGTCACCTAGGCGCCAGTCGCTTTGTCATAAAAATGACATGTTTCTTTCACTGAACTGCAATGAAAAGTCTGCACCATCAGCTCATGACATGTCGTCGATGACCACCGCTTAGGTGTTCTTCACCGTAAACGAAAAGGGTTCAGTTATGATCTTGCGGCTCAAAACAACGAGTTTTTTATGGCTTTTGAGTGTCAGCGTGCTCTGCCTATCACAGGCAGCATCTGCCACCGATAAAGCGTTGTTGGATATTTTGCTCAGCAATGGGCTCATTTCGCAGGCGCAGTATGAGCAGCTGGCCGAAACAGAAGTTTTGACGACCGAAGCGGTACTCGCGGGCGTTGCGAGTCAACAGATTGAGCCGAGCGCTATCGAATCCAGCACGCCTGCTTCTCAGGACAGCGAGTTGGCAGGAGCGACGGCGCTCGACCGAAGTGTTCAGNATGCGATNGACANCGCAGTNGCCAGCGCGATGGTCGCCGACTCNCCCGTCAANGCAAGTTATGGCTCNAAGGGCTTTCGCCTTGAAACGCGCGACGGCAATTGGCAGACCAATCTTCAGTGGAGAGCGCAGTTTCGCTACAGCAATCCCTATGGATCTGACCCCCGTCAGATAGCAAATTATGAGGATGCCAGTGGGTCCAGCTTTGAGCAGCGTCGGCTACGAATGAAAATTGGTGGCCATGGTTTTCAGCCTTGGATTAAATATTATTTTGAGTTAGACCTTCAGCCGGCCCGTGACGTGGACGCCGATGCGGTCTCATCCAGCGCTCGTGTGATCGACTGGCGTGTTGATCTGACTAAATGGGACTGGGCGAGCGTGCGCCTAGGGCAGTGGAAGGTTGACCTCAACCGAGAGCGAAGCGACTCGTCAGGACGTCAGCAGTTCGTTGAGCGCTCCATTGTGAATCGCATCTTTACGGTCGATAGGCAAGTGGGTGTGCAGCTACGCGGGCGGTTATTTGATGGCACCCTAGCAGATATGCGTTATTACGCCGGTGTGTTTAATGGCGAGGGTCGGGGCACCAAAAACAGCTCAACCGATCACTTGTATATGGGTCGTCTACAGTGGAATTTTCTCGGCCGAGATCTGGCGTGGCGTCAGACCGACGTCGAATACACGGAGCTCCCAACCGGCTCTTTAGCGGTAGCAGGCTTTACCAATACGGGACCTTGCACGCGCTGGTCCTCCTCGGGTTGCGGCAATCTCGACGGGTTCGCTAAACCGATAGCGGCAGAGGAAGACCAGTTTAAAATCGAGCAAGCGGTGCAAGAATTCGCCTTTAAGTACAGAGGCTTGTCCATCCAGCAAGAGTGGCATCGCAAGTTTGTGAATGACCGAGTCGCGGGAACAGACAGCGATCTAACGGGTTTTTATCTGCAGACGGGTTACTTTTTTCATAATTTGATTGAGGCATTTCCGGCGCCGCTTGAGCTAGCGGCGAGATATGCCTATGTGAGCGAACCAAATAAAGCGATGCGGAGCATTTACAACGAAAGAGAAGAGTTTTCGTTGGGGGCTAATTGGTTTTTTTCAGGGCATAGCAACAAAATAACCGTCGATTTCTCTCATTTAACCTTGGATGACGGGCTACTCGAAACCACCCATTCAGAAAACCGATTCCGGGTTCAATGGGATGTCTCGTTTTGACGTTTGGCGCTGTTCATGTCGGGAGCCGGGTGTGCTCAGTTGAATGCTGCTCTTTTGGTCAAGGAGGGCGGGATTGCTCTCCGAGCGGGCTGGCAGGGTGCGGATAGAGCCCCGCTTTGTTGAGCGAGACGGCTCCATAGGGAGCAGGGCAAAGCAAAGATTGATCGACATCACCCTCGCTAACAGGGCGATGATTAACGGGAAGAAGACGTTCATCAATTTGTCATCTACCTGAAGTAGGGTAACGCTGGAAAAGCGGATTAACAGGAATCGTTTGCATGGATATTATCGCTTCACATGGATTCACTTTACTGGCCCTAGCTTGTGTCTTTGGCCTCTTCATGGCCTGGGGGATTGGTGCAAACGACGTTGCTAATGCCATGGGGACGTCGGTGGG
>JGI26273J51734_10000908_pt1 | contig 15781 bp, 13 predicted proteins | sample SaaInlV_125m_DNA_FD_51734 | JGI IMG/M metagenome (IMG submission 51734) | reverse complement strand
GAAAACAATTCAACGGTATCAAAGGAATTTTGCCCATAATTGTCATTTCGTAAGGTCAAATCAACTTCAGTTGGCAGGAGCGATGACCCTTTTTCGGGATGGAATCCCACGTCAAGATAAGCCAGCTCAAGAATCGGCACCGTATTATCAGCCCTCACTTCACCAAAGTGAACATAGCCGATTCCGATTCCAATACTGCACTTGTGTGCACGACTTTCGGCATCTCCATCCGTAGCAGGGTCGTAGTTGAACGTCTGGCTACAATCGGTCTGTTTTTGTCCACCGTTAGCGTTCGGATTTGCTAAACGGACGGCGTATGGCGCTGATACGCTCGTGAGTGCAAGGTCGCTCGAATTGATTGCACCTCCAAGTAGGTCAATCGCTAACTGTCCGACCGATGCGTACACTGCGCTAAGGGCGAAAGTCATCTTTTGGATTCCGACTCCAAGCGTCACATCATGCGGGGGCTGGGTAAATCGGGTGTCGATGACAATAGCATAGGATTCTGAATTGGACAAGGTAATGTCAAAGGCCAGACCCTTCATTAGCGACACTTCAAGATGTTCAAGTTCGTCCCAAATCGGGTCGTTTTCATTCAAGGCCTCAACGTTCCATTGGAAGGTTGGTCGTAGCCAGATTTCTTCAATGACAGGGATAATCCCGTCTCCAAACTCAACGCCCCAGCCTTCGTTAAGGGTTGTGAGTCCTTCAATGGTAAGAGCAACTGAAAGGTCATCCGTACCATCACCATCAATGTCAATGAAATTTTTGAAAAGAACGAGGTCGGTTCCGACAAGAAGTTCTCCAGTGAATGTTCCCGAGTCCCATGCTTCGTAAGAAGGCCCGTTGTTTCGAGAAGTGAAATTAACATAAATTGCATATGTGTTGATACCGACGCCCAGAAGGTTATCTAAGCCGAGGTTTTCAACCGAAAACAAGGTCTGCCAGAGATTGTAGGGCCATTCTTCAGGGCTTGTGGCCAAGTCGGTCAAGAATTGGTAAGGTCGCGGGTGATCTTCGACCAGTGGTGAAGTATCTCGAAGTTCAACTTGGTTGAGGTAACCCTCTGCGTCGGCCAGAGCGTCTCCTGTTTGAACAGGACGTTTTGAAGCATCCAGAATAGCAAATGAATTCTGTGCTCCGTTAATGGCTACCAGTTCTTCATTGGCGTCCGAACGACTTGCAAGCGTTTCTGCAAGCGCATCAAGAACGCCAAAGTCATCACGGTCCACCGTAGCATCCGCAGAAACAGGTTGCATCATTGAAAGCATCATGATGACCACGAGGAGCAATGCTGCCTTTCTTGGGTCGCCCGATTGAGGCAGGCCCGCACGAACAACACGCGTAGCCTTCTCATCCATGCATCAACCTCGGGGGTCATCCTTTAGGAAGGATTCGCCGGTTTGCTCATACAAACAGATGTTCTTTGGGCGTATTATGAGGATGATTTGGTGATGGTTTGGTCAACGCCGCAACCAGGACAACCAACCACGGCAACTTCAACGCCTCTAGGCATATCGAGTTCAAACACAGCATTGCATGCTGTGCAGGTATGACGTATGTTAACGAATGCAGCAGGCTGTTCTACCTCTTTTGGAGCAGGTTGCGGTTCAGTGGCCATTGGTGGCATCTGGATTTCGGAGCGGTTGACTTCAGGCTCATAAGGTGGGATTGCAGGTGCTGGCGTAGCGACTGGCTGTTCCACCGGTGCAGGAGTAGGTTCGGGTTCAGGTTCATCGTCCATAAACGCTGCAAGTGCATCGATTGTTACGGCTGAAGATGGGGCTGGAGTCTGCTCCATTCCAAAGAGCGATGCGGCCTCTAAAGCCGCTTGACTGCTCCCTTGTGAAATCGCTTCGGCTTGATACTGAGGGGGAGGAGCAAACGATAGATTGGGGTCTGCTGCTGCGCCAGCTGAACTACCATAAATGGCCTCCATTTCTGCAGCCTTTGCGTCAGCCTCGGAATCATCCTTTGATTGGATTTCCCCCTGGTCCAATCCTGCGATTTCTATTGCTTTAGCGAACAAAGAGAGTTTGCGACGTTGAGCGACCATTCCGATGTGACCTTGTGCCTCATCTTCATTGAGGCCCCGNCCAGTCAANAATTCGAGNGCAAGTCGGCGCTGCCATGAACGGAAGCCGAGAACCGATACAACTCCGGTAAGACAGAGGATAAACAGAGCCATCATGACTGGCCCAGCAAGGCCTGCCGTAGAAGGTGGAGAATTCACTTCAACCTTGAAGGCGAACGATGCCGTGTTGTTAGAAGCGTCAAAAACCGTGATGACAATATCTTGAGTTCCCTCATCGTCNAATGCAATATTAGGCTGGAGCCCCATCATATCGGCATCGTCCCGAGTATCTCCATTGCCGTCAGAATCCTTTGACGGATTGAGGTCCCAATGCACGCGCAAACTGGATTCGCTGTCGTATGCGTCACTCACTTTAATATTGAACTTGAAATTGTCACCTGCGTACACTTCGGTNGGGAAATCAGCGAAGAGTGATGTATTGAAGGCTGGAACGGTTGGATCGATTGAACGAATGGTCGTTGATGTACTCGCAGTATTTCCCGCAGCGTCTGAAACGATGAGCCCGAGTTCGTAAACTCCGATCTCATCCCAAAGCAACGGGAGGGTTGTCGTGTTCCCAAAAGCCACTCCATTAATGGTCCAATCGCACGAATCCACTGCATCATCATCGGTACTTGAGAGGCAGTTCATCGAGATACCCGTGCCTCTGTCAACTTTCCATCCACCCGAAATCGGCGTACCGTTTGAGGAAATGCGAGCGATTGGGTCTTGGGTATCCACAACGGTTACTGAATAATTAGAAGAAGCCTGTTCTCCAGTTGGAGAAGTGGACGTAACCGTGATAATTTTGACACCGGGGGTCTCCCATGATGGAGTGGCTGTGAATCCAGAACCATCTGCGTCATTGGAGGGGTTTCCGTCCTCATTGCTGTCCACAGTATCATCAAAGTCCCACTGCATCGAGGCTATTTGTCCAAGGCGGTTTGCAGTTGCTGACCCGTCAAGTAAGATGGAATCTCCAATGGATACCGTTGAATCGCTTGAATCCGAAACTTTCGGAGTCAATGGTGGTGCAAGTTCGATTCGTACCGTCATGCGCAGGTCTTGTGTTCCATTTCCTCCTCCAAGAGGAACGTCCGTATTGTCTACAACCAAGAGCAGTTCTTCACCGTCAAGGTCGCTGGGTACCATCCATGTCACGGACTTGGGAACATCAACGCCCTGAAGGGCGCCGCCGTCGATGTATTGTACACCTACCGCACCTAATTCGTAGCGCTGATGCATCAATCGCGTTTGCAGATATACATCTCCGATGAAATCTAAATCCCATCCGGAAACCACGACGGTGGTTCCCGCATCAAGGCGTAAATCATCACCTGAAAGGAGGATGGAGAAATCATCTTGTCCAACCGCAACCAAATCGTGGTACGGCGTCCAATAGGCTTGTTCTAGGGGAGTTACCGTGGCTGAGACTTTGCTACGTACGCCACCTTGGTCGCCGTTGTCATCATCACCATCATGAGCAAGATTGTCCAAAACCATGTACCAGTTTTTGGATTGAATAGAGGGGGGAACTGCCCAATGGAACTCATACCCTCCCAATGCAGATTCTGTGGATGCCGGTTGTTCCATAATCGAACGGTACGACTGGCCCAGTTCATATGGCTGAATGGTATTCTGGTTAAAGAACAAAACATCCAGTGCATCGTCAAGAATAATCAGTTCAATTTCGAAGACATCACCGGGGACAAGCGTGCCCAAGTCCACGATAATGCAGACTCCGGGGTCAATGTCAATCGTTGAACCAAGGTTGCCGATCGTTTCTGTCAAACACCCCGGACTGTCTCGCCCTTCTGTCGCAGATGCAGCCATTGGAACGCAGGCCGCTGATAGCAAAAGAAGGACCAAAACGAACGAGCGCATGAAACGAGGATGAGCGTTTTCCTCTTCAACGATTTGGTGACATGTTTCGCTTTGACCAGCCTTCTTGACCGAAAACGAGGTGACTCACTGAACCATCTTCGCCAACACGAAGGCGGTCACCATCGTTCAAGCAGACAACATCGAGGTGTGCATCTCCAACATCAACTTCATTTGAAACCGTTTCAAGATCTTTGATTCTGCTGCTGTAATGGGTGAGGGCAAGATGGCTGACCTTCATTTGCTGAGCGGTTCGTACTGCTCCAGTAACGGTTGAATGGAGGTGTTCAGCCGCTTTATCGCTTTGAGCTTCTAGGAATGTGGCCTCGTGAACGAGCAAGGTTGGCGTTGCTGTACGAAGGAGTCCTGGAGCGCCTTCTGCAGTATCGCCTGAAAGAATTACGCTCAATCCGGAGCCGGATTTGCCTCGGAATGAATTGGCATCGAGAATGTCTCCGTTCTCAAGCGTTACATCATCTCCGCGAGCAAGACTCATCCGTTGCTCTTCGGTCAAACGGAGTTCTGCAGCACGGAGGCGGTCAAATTTACCTCGTTTGCCAACTTGCTTGATGGCCCAAGCACATGAAGGAACGGAGTGGCGGGTTTGCAAAGCCTCAATTTTACATGAAGACCATCCAATGGGCTGGGGCATGCTGTCCAAGGCTACTGCTTTACCTGTCTGAGCATTGAGTTCAACCCAACGATTTTCGTTTATGTCTCCAAGGACCCAGCGAGTTGGAAAAGAGAGCCCTGAATCGTTAGCACCGAGAGAATGCCAACTGCGCCACTGGCGTGCAAGTTCTGAGGGAGGCGTGTCTGTGGGCAATTCGGACCCGCTCAAAAGAGCATCAAGAACCGCTCCAGTGCTTGGGCCAAGAATCAACAACGGAGTTTCTCTATGGTCAAGGCTCATGGTTTGCATCCAAGGAAGTGCCCCCCAGGTGTGGTCAAGATGACCGTGAGTAAACAACAACACGTCGACGTTTCCGGGTTTGAGCGTCGTTCCCTTTTCATGTTGCTTCAGCATCTTACGCTGATGAGAAAAACGGTTTTGGAACCCTTCACCGCAATCGATTACAGCAATGCCATCAGGACACTTTACCGCACTTCCGCTAACGTCACGACGGTTGGTCGGGCGTGCAGAAGCAGTTCCAAGAACATGAACATCAATACCCATCTGAACACCTCAAGAATTCATTGGTATCGGAGTCGGTGGAAACCAGCGAAGTAACACCACTTCGTCAATCGCACGGACCCATCGCCATGGTACCGCAACATGCAAGTTACCCTCGACTAAATCCTCTGGTGTATCTCGGACAAAGAGGTGCGTACAATGGAGAGTGTTGGTGTCAATAACGGCGTCGTAAACGGTTCCAAGTTTCCTTCCAGTGGGCAGGTAGACTTCGAGGCCGGCCCAACGGGACATGACCTCTTCTCCTTGCACCATGGTCATCCACTACCGGCTAGGGTCAATAAAGCAACGGCTCAAGATGATTACAAAGAACCAAACGCCAGCACTGCTGAACGCTTCACTTACCACGGTTGAGGTTTGCCTTGAGCGAAGGACGCAACTTCTCTGCACCCTTACCCTTCTTGTGCAATCCACGTCCTCGCTTACCAGCAGAGGTCTTACCTCGGTAAGCACGACCACGGTGGGCGGTCTTGCCGTTTGCACGGGAAAACACACCAAGTTGCTTGTCGTTAACGATAGCAGGGTGGTGTGTGTCGAGAAGGATCACTTCGAAGAACTTGTGCTTTCCGTCTTGACCAACCCAATAGGAGTTGAGAACTTCCAGGTTGGGGAAGTGACGTGCAACACGCTCTTCAGCGATACGCTGCGTGTTCTTGGCCATTGTAATCTTGGAGATACCGGCCTTGGATGGCTTGCGCTTCATGTTAATCTTACCCTTTGCGAAGTCCACCTCGGCGGACACGGGTGCGGATGAGGACAACGCCTTGCTTTGCTTTGTAGCCCATTCGGCGAGCGGCGTCAAGGCGAGTTGGGCGTTCGATGCGACAATTGACCGGTTCGCGGCGCCATTGCGCCATGCGGGTCTGCCGGTACATGTGGGGCAGTGCATCCTTTGGACGCTTCCAAGTTGAACGAACATGTTGGTACAAACCTTGAGTCATCATAACCACCTACGCTTCTCAGCATCCTGCGGACAAAACTCCCCTTTATGAGTCTGCCCACGCGATGAAGAGGACTAAGCCATCCAAATGGGGAGCCCTTCGGCTTGGATTCCACGCCATCCACCCCAAAGCGATGATACATTTGTCCATCCCATATCCTGCAGGGACTTTGCCGCTAATGCACTTCGATATCCACCACCACAATACAATACGACTCGGGCATCGTCAGCAACATCCTGCTTCTCAATATCTCGTTCAAGCACACCCTTTCCAATGTGAATCGCGCCCTCAAGATGACCGGCTTCAAATTCATGGCGCTCCCGAACATCAATGACAAGAAGTGGTTGGTCGTCTGACAGCATTAGCTTCAATTCTTGAGGGTTGCATTCAGGAATGGTTTCTCTAGCCGATTCCACAATAGCCAAAAAGCGGGGTGCGTGTTGTTTCGCCATAGCCTCCCAGAAGGGTTAGCCTCTTGAGCATCCCGCTCTAGCCCAAGACATGGCTGGACAAATCACGGGATTGACTGCGGTCATGGACGCCTTGAACAACGGAGTCGCCATTGACCGGGTATTGGTTGACCGTGAACATGATACTACGGAACTGCGGGCGCTTTGTGAAACATTGGACGTGCCCCTCGAAGAGGGCTCAACCAACGACCTTTGGAGAATGTCTGCCGATGGAACTCAGGTCGCCCTTGCGCTGACTGGAAGAACCCAGCATGAAACGCTGGACGAAGTCATGAAAGCTGGTGGATGCGTTTGGCTTTTTGATGGCGTAGAATACTCTACGAATTTGGGATTCACCATACGAACCGCTGAAGTTTCAGGAGCCGATGCTGTGCTTCTCAACGTTGTCAAGACGCATGAGGAACGACGTACGATTCGTAGAGCAAGCATGCGAGCCGACCGATTTATTCCCGTCATTTACACCACGACCGAAGAACTGCTCGCCAGTGCTAAGGAGAACGGTTTTCGAATCGTTGCTGCAGAAGACATCGGCACCCACGGACCATGGGACGAAGATTTGACTGGAAACGTAATGTTGGTCGTGGGTGCAGAACGTCATGGTGTAAGTCAAGCGGTGTTGGACGCAAGTGATGCTGTGGTCAAACTTCCTATGGACGGATTTGTCCCTTCTTACAACCTTCAAGTCGCAGTCAGTGTTTTAGCGGTTGAAGCNCTTCATCAGCGTCTTGACCGGAGAAACTGAATTAAAGCAAANGCGTTTAGGCAGANCATGGGATTCTTCGCAACCATTGGACGCGGCTGGCAAATGAGTAAACTNAGNATGAGTGTAGTTCGGAAAGATCCNGAACTCATGGTATACATGATTATTTCCGGTGTGATGAGCATGGCAACATTTGTTGCCATAGCCATACCNTCGGTGATGGAAATGNCTTGGGCTGTAGACTCNACTGGAGCCTTCACCCCTGCNTACCTNGGNCTNACNTTCGCAGGTTACATGCTGGTAAGCATCTTCGTGGTGTTTTGGAATTGCGCCATTGTAGCCAACGCCAACATCCGTCTTTCTGGTGGAGACCCGTCGTTTTCCGACGGATTCAAGGCTGCATTAAGTCGCCTCCCCATCATCATCTTGTGGGGACTTATTGCTGGAACCGTTGGGCTTCTTCTCAAGATGCTTGAGGGTGCCGCTCGTGGTAGTGAGAACAACGCCATGCAAGCCTTGGCGTTCATTGTGCACCTTATCGGTGGACTCGCATGGTTTGTCATGTCCTTCTTCATGCTACCACACCTCATCATCGAAGGCAAGAGTGTTGGAGAGAGCCTCAAATTGAGCAAGGACATGTTCTTCAAGACATGGGGGGAGCAAATCACCTCTGGACTTGGTATTGGCTTGATCGCACTCTTGATTGGAATACCTATCGTCATCATCACACTCGCTCTAACGGTTGCACTCGGCCCAATAGGCCTAATTTTCGGTGCTGTTGGGATTGCAATCCTGCTTGCAAGCGTCAATGCCGCTGAGCAAGTTGCTGTTGTTGCCCTCTACCACTTCGCAAAGACAGGACAAATGCCCCACCTCTACCAACAAGCAGGCATGATGACCTATTCCTTTGGAAATGCATCTACCGTCTGAGTTGAACACTCAAGGGTCCAATCCTTCGTCCCGACGAAGTTGAAGCAGGCGTTGACATTCAAGGCGTACGCCCTTGTACTGAGACTCCATTCCTTGGAGGAGTACATCCCCTGTTCGGGGATGACGTTTGAACGATGCGACCCAGACGTAAGCCCTTCTGGATACGAAACGTAATTCATGATTGGTTTGGCTCTCAATAAGGCGAAACGCTTGGTCGGTTCCTACATGTGCAAGATGGGGCATCAAGCTCGTTCTTACCGCCCCTGATGAACTGTGCATAAGTTTCTCCCAGAGGGGGAAGCGGTCAAACGAAGTGTTTGCCATCGAAGCCTCCACAATGCTCCGATTCAACCGGCTTCGACCACTTTCAATCCATTCGAAAGCGATTTCTTCAAACCAAGCCCCATAGGTTTTGATTTCAAACACGAAGGTAGGTAATTCATGGGGCTGAAGTTCTCCAATCATGAGGCGAATAGGGTCGTCCATGTTGCGATAATTGGACATAAATGAGAGTATTTTTGTCCTGAATTCATGGTCTTCGGATTCTTTCAAGAGCAGTTCACAACGGTCAAGTAAGGATTCTTGCAAGTCTGGAAACTCCAGAAGTCGGATGATGATGTCCCAAAACGATTCATTGTAAGGGTGACCAAGAAGCGGTGAGAAGGCGTCCCAAGCATCTTCGCTATCAACGGCTTGATAATTCTCAATCGCATACTGAGCAACATCTTCTGCCGGGTGACTCATAAAGATTGGAAGACGTTCGTTGTAGTGCTCCGGATCAAGTGTATGAATGATGTCCAACGCCCAAACAATATTGATTCCATTCCTCCGCTCAATCCCTCGGCTCACGATGCGTTCAGCATGGAAACGGGCACACTCAGGATAGGTATGTGGGTCCAACAAAGGAAGACAATGGACCCAAGACCGTTCATCCAATGCTCCAAAAAATGCCATGGCTTCTTCTTCANTACCCACCTCATCGTGAAATCGCTCATGTAAGCGTTGTCGTTCTGGACTGAAGAAGATATCAAACCGCCCTCCAGGGAACGCTTTGGGATAGAGAACTTTTCCAAGAGTTTTAGGAAGTTCTTCAAGAGGGGGGTCTTCACTCCCTAACAACAGCAAGAGCGAAGCGACCAAATCGGTGTGAAGAAGCAATGATTTGTTGCGTTCTAAGATTCCTCGTTTAGGAACCACGCATATAGGGCGGTCATTAACCGTAACAGGGAGATGATGGCGAGAAAAACCAGTTTTATCATCTCCAAAATCCTGTCTTGCAGCAAGGATTGGAGATAATGTGACCCTTGCACCGTTCACGAAACGCTCCACAACAACGTGCTTTTCAACTGTATTTCGCTGCCAAAGAGAGGTTCCCTCCGTTATTGCATCGCACCACTGCAATGCCCGTTTTACCGCATTAACTCGCTCACTTGAAACGCTATGAGGTACATGAAGAGGTCCAAATGACGTCGCGAGGTTCATGCTAAATTACATTCACCACAGCATATAAAGCAAGGAAGAATCAACATTCCCGATTCGACTTCCAAAGTTATGCTAGGAGCCTCATCCGCTTCGGATAAAACAAGCCACAATACGACTGACTGGAGCAATACGACCCCCTCTTGTTTTAGGTAAGAGGAAGGACCGAACGCTGTTCTGGTTCACAGGTACATCCTCTGCATCAAGACCCAATTGGAGAATAATAGAATGGACACTTTCGAATCACTCGGACTTTCAAAAGCACTTTTACGCGCCGTAGAAGACGAAGGCTACACCACGCCAACTCCAGTTCAATTGCAGGCAATACCTCCCTTACTGGACGGAAAAGACGTTCTTGGAGTCGCTCAAACTGGAACCGGGAAAACAGCAGCTTTTGCCCTCCCTGTACTCCAGGTCATGAGCCGTGGCAGACCACAAGGTAAGCGGCATATTCGCGCCCTTGTCCTGTCTCCAACCCGAGAACTTGCAGCTCAAATTGATGAGCGTTTTTCAGCATACAGTGAGCACTTGGACATCCGGCATAAGGTCATATTTGGAGGCGTGAAACAAAACCCTCAGGTACGCGCCCTGCAGAAGGGATTGGATATTCTGGTCGCCACACCAGGACGTTTGCTCGACTTGATTGGTCAAGGATTTATTGATCTTGGACGGGTTGAATTCTTTGTTCTCGATGAGGCTGACCAAATGCTGGATATGGGCTTTATTCGGGATATCCGCAAGGTACTCAATTTGCTTCCAAAGCGACGGCAAAACCTGTTGTTCAGTGCAACAATGCCAAAATCGATTGCAGACCTCGCCTCCTCATTCCTCAACAAGGCTGTGATGGTGGATGTCAGTCCAGAAGAAATCACCGTTGAGCGAATCGCTCAGAAGATTATGTTTGTGCGGAAAGCGGACAAGCGCAGGCTCATCGTTGACATCATTAAGGAAGAAGATGTTTACCGGGGCATTGTCTTTACACGAACCAAGCACGGTGCGAATCGCTTGGTAAAACAACTTGACCAGGCAGGCATTAATGCTGCCGCAATTCATGGAAACAAGAGTCAAGGCGCACGAACGAAGGCCCTTGCAAATTTCAAAAACGGAACTACATTGATTTTGGTAGCCACAGATATTGCAAGCAGAGGGATTGACGTGGATGACATTTCTCACGTCTTCAATTACGATTTACCTAACGAGCCAGAGAGTTATGTTCACCGAATAGGAAGGACGGCCCGAGCAGGGAAGTCTGGAATTGCATACGGCTTTTGTGACGAGTCCGAATCGGGTTATTTGGTTGGTATTGAACGGTTGATTGGATTTGAAGTCCCCCGGGATGAAGAGCATCAGTACCACTATCCTGCTGCGATTCCAAAACCAGGTCAGAAACCGGGTAAAATCAAGGATGGGAAGTCTTCAGGGGGCCGCTCAAACAATTCCCGAAACCGAAATAGTAGACCCAACAACTCTGGCGGTGGTGGACGGAACTCCAGGCCCAACCGCGGCGGTGGAGGCAACCAAGGCTCTGGTCGTTCACGAGGACAAGGCAACCGTGGCGGTGGAGGCAACCAAGGCTCTGGTCGTTCACGAGGGCAAGGCAACCGTGGCAGTGGTGGCAACCAAGGCTCTGGTCGTTCAAGAGACCGCTGATTAACGCTCACTTCAAGTGCTTAAGGCGATGACGAGTCAAGCGTCTTCGGCTCCTCTGTAAGTTGTCCAGCAATCAACAATGAAAGGGCGATCATGCCTGTTTGAGCGACCAAGCGGAGCACGTGCCAGAAATCGGCGTATGTCTTGCCCCCAATGGCGATGTTGTTAACCCACATGTTGAAGTTGGCCCAATAGACAACGACGAGGAAGGCAGCGCTTGCTAAACCTGCGTAGCGTCGTGTTTGAGGGATGATGAGGCCGACGCCTAAAGCGATTTCAATGACCCCAGTCACATAGACCCAAAAGGCTGCGTCGCCGAGAATTGCGGGGACGATTGGCTCGAACCAAACCGTATTGGTGAAGTGCTGAACGCCGACATTGATGTACATTCCACCAAATACAACGGTCAGTGCGAGACTTGCCCATTTTACAAAATTCATTAATCTCAACGGCTTTCGGTTAGCATCATTCTACATTAACTACTTCATCGTTAAATATTAATTTTGGCTCAATCCTTAAATTTTGAAAGCGCGAAGTATAAAACAATTGGACTCATGGAGATACTGTGAAGCATATTCCTGCGTCAAAGCTTCTCGAATACTCAATTTTGTGAGGGATGAAAATGTCAAATTTCAGGAAACGTTCAATCGACCCTTGGAGCCCTGAAAAAGACTCCAATGAACTTCCTAATTGGGTTCATGAAGATTATGAAACTCCGTTTCACCTTATGGCGGATTTGTTGATAAATTGGCCCGGCTCTACGCCAACGTCTGAATTGCCATCGGAAACACGACACTTGAGATTGGTTGAGGTAGTTGCAGGATACCCAGAAGTATCAGTTGGTCGACGTCCTTTGGATTTTCCATTTTTCAAACGATCTTCTGATGCGCTTCAATTGTCATTATTTCTTGACGAAATCAAGTGTGATAGAAACTCCGAATGGCATTCATTACGCACATATTTACTTCATTGGGACCTTGTTGAACATTCTCAGCCCCAGCAGTTAAGCCGAAAGAAACAAGTTCAATTCTTACACTACCTCATCGATACAATCCGTACTGGATCTTACCATCATAAGAAAAAATACTCTCCAGATAAGTTCGAAAGTGGGGAAGTGAAATTCCTTACGGCCTTACATTCAATGCAGATCACTCGCAGAGATACATTTTGGCCGGCGATTGACGAAGGAAATGATATTCAATTCAAAAAGGAACTTGAGGATAAAAAACCTTTACGCATCAATACAAACGCGAAAAAACATAACTATGTTGAACACGAATTCAAACTTGACAAAATACAAACAAAGATCCGCGAGTGGGCGGATGATAATGGATGGTTAACTGAAAATACTCGGCATAATTTAAGGGTTGGTTATTCCACTGTTTTAGAAAGTCTTTTTGCAAAAATCCGCTCACAAATCCTCAAGGAAAAGCGACCGGGCTCAATCTGTGTTGATGGAGGAGGTAGAATCACATATCTTTCTCACAAAAGTGAAGATGAAGAAAATAAATGGGTTCACGAGAAATTGTTGAATTCTATGTTGTTTGGACAAGTCCACCCCCACCCCTATGCATATGTCATCACAAGTGAAATAGAAAGATACGGCAAATGCACTAGGGAAAACATCAGTACTTTGCTGTACAAAGAATACATCTCCTCTGACTCTTTCTGGAAACTAAACCAAGGTGGTGGGCGGAATGCAAAAAGTGGACTCTATAAAGAACTGTTAGGGCAAGAAAAAATTGGGCACTTCTATCCAAAACTCGTTGTCGGACACGATAAGGATGGAAACCCAATAACCATGCCCAATAAGACTGAGAAACCTTGGGAAATGGAGCAATGTTACTTTTGCTCCAAACCCAAACCAGAAGACGAGGCCCCTATGAGCACACCCATGAAGATGATTAAACTTGATAGATTCGTATGCCAATTTCACTTTTTGATTTATGAAATTGGAAAAAAGGCAATACTCCGTCAGTCAAGCCAAGAATTCAAACCTGCCTCTTTGAATGAAATTGGTAAAATTTCAGATATCATTATTTTTGACGGGAATGCGATTGGCAAATTGTTTACACCTGCTCAACAATCGAGGAAAATACCCGACCATAGTGATGCCGCCATGAATGAATTTCTTAAGGAAATTAGTGGTGAGGAGTTGGAAAACCTTCACAATCTTAGGGTAGAATGGCCAGAATGGATGCATCCTGCAGAAAATGGAAATGCAGGTGATGAAAACCTAACCGACGAAGACATCGTTAAAATGAAAAAGCAGAAGTCACAAATAAATGACATATTGCATGGGCTGCGATATCCAAACATCATCCAAAAGCAACGTAAATCATTCAATTTCAACGCTATGTGGTGGACGAGTCTGAGAGAGAGCATTACTGAAAATGGAGTTCTCACCCCATGGATTGCAGCCGGTGACGACATTGTTTTGGTGAATCAATCAAATGGAATTCAATCGGTTGTAAGGGATGGGCTGGAGCATATCCACAGAAACCTATCAAAGCGTTTTCCAAAATCATCTCCAATTACCTTCGCTGGTGGTTGGGCGCAGCGTAAAGACGGTACAATTTACGCAGCTTATGAAAAGGCTCACCATCTTGAACAACGAGCATCTCATTGTTGGAAGGGACACATAAAAAGAGAATTCCCTAAAAATGTCAAGGATTTCATCGGTGAAATAAAGAATCACGAATTTGAACAAAAAGAAGGAAGTGAATACGATTCAAAGGTAGATTTCGATTCTGCCTCAGAACATAAACTTGTATTCACGACTGAATTAGAAGAAGATCATATGAGTGACGTTGATCGGATAGGATTCCCGAGCATCATCATTAGTGAAGACATTTAACACTCATCACCTCTCATGCGAGTAGGAATAAATGGCAACATGCTCAACAACCTTCCCGCAAAGATGAATCATCAAGTTCAACAGAAACTTGAGGCTTCAACACCTCATTTTGAACAAGTTCGGATTTAACTTTATGTTCAATGACGATTTCAGATGAGTCTGCAACTTGTGTCCCTTTTGATGAGACCTTGTCTTTTGATTCTTCCACGAGATGTTCACCATTCGGCTCCTCTTCGGCATTGTCAATCGACTTGTGCTCAACTCTGACCTCATCCATTTGCTTGACCAATGTGTCAAGTTCCTGACGTTGCTCATCGATTTTCTTCTTTAGAATTTCATCTCGGGAGTAAAGCGTTTGGATTTTCGACTTTTGCGAATCGATTTTGCGCTTGAGCTGAGCCACTTCTCGGTCAACCTTTGACCCTACATCACGAATGAGACTCTCCATTGCTTGAATGCGTTGGAGTGCCGTTGCAAGACGTTCGGTTTCACTGATTGAATGGAGATTCAACTTATCGAGGGTTTGGAGTTTGGCTTCCATGATGTCGTCAACATCCCCCATGGCTACACGTTGCTGGTACAAGACGCCGGGCAAAATGAACGGAATTTCAGTCTTCCCCTTCTTCGTTTGTACTGCGCGTAGGCGGTTCAGGAACTTATGATATCGGGCTTCAAGATCTTCAGCAAGGTTGACTTCACCATCAGCAGATTGACTTCACCATCAGCAGATTCAGCATCTCGGTTTTGGGCCTTCTTTTCGCTAATAAATACGCCATGTTCCTTGCGAATAGGGTCAACGACCACTGCTACACAACGGTTTTCGAATGAATGGGTTCGCAACCGACCAAAGGTGTCGACGTCAATTCCTGAAAGAAAAATACCAATGTCAGGATGGGTATGAATCCAACCGATGACCCGCAGGTCTGGCGTGTGTGGCCCTCCGGCCTTTTCATTGGCATAATCACATGCAGCAGCAGCAATAGCACTGAACGAGCCATGAAATTCACAATATCCAGAGGATGCTTGGTCTTGGCGAGGGAAAAATCCGCAAACTACAACGTTGTTACCATACGAATCAACGTGTCCGATCAAGAGCCCGCCCATTTCAAGGCGCCCACGCGGCTGAGTGAAAGCAGTGGTTTGTTCGATAATCTCCTTTGGCACAATGGCAGGATGTGTTTCGGGACTGCGACGAAAAAGCTTCGTTCGTCCCTTGTTCTTGACAGAGCCACCGCCAGGGAGAGCCCTCATTTGGATACGGAACGACCGACCGACCATTCCGGCTGCCATTCGGCTGCTTACGACATTGCCGTCGTTGTCCATGACCTCCATTGGCGTACCGTCTCTCGGTCCGCCAACCGCACGCTTGTACACTTGGATGAGCATCTCGCCTTCACCTGGTTGGGCATTATGCCGCTCCCCGCTGGGAAGGATGAAAATTACTTCGCGCGGCTTAACCAATGGCTCGTCATCGTCCAAATCCCATGCATCATCATCATCAAGGTCGAGTCCCGGATGGTTTGCACCCCCAGCAACCTTGGCCACACCTACGTAGACGGTGTTGTCGCGATGGTTTGCGACCGATTGGTTGGAGATGACCTTCCCCA
>JGI26273J51734_10000905_pt1 | contig 15804 bp, 16 predicted proteins | sample SaaInlV_125m_DNA_FD_51734 | JGI IMG/M metagenome (IMG submission 51734) | reverse complement strand
TTCCAAGTTTCTAATGCAATGGCAGGGATAGTTAGTGCAGCGGAGCCTACTAGCATTTGCAATCCAACTACCATAAAAAGATTGCCACCAGTAGAAGCAGACTTAACAGATAAAGTAGCTACTGTTAATGCTAGGACACCCAGTATGCATTGAATAATTCCAATAATATTGATGCCACTGGATAATCTAGAGGACATTATTAATATTACTCCAGAGAACCCTATGATTAGTCCTAAATAGCCAAAAGGAGATAACTTTTCATTAAATACTATAACCAAAATAAGGGCGACTAAAAGAGGCATGCTTGATGCTATAATTGATGCAGCGGATGCTTCAATTTTTGTCATGGCCATGAAAAAAAACCCTAAATAAATTGCATTTTGGCATAAACCAAACAAGATAATTCCAAACCATTGTTTGTGTGTAAATTTTGCTCTTTGACCTAAAAAATAAGCAATACTGACAGCAATTAATCCCGCAATTAAAAATCTTAAAGCCGATATTGATAACGGTGGAGCTACCTGAACAATAATACGCGCAGAAGTGAAAGCGCTTGACCAAATAAGGGCAAAAACAAATCCCATAATTGCTGATTTTATATCCATGAATACCTCAATAAAAAAGGTCGCCTTAATATGGCGACCTTAGTCATGAAAATTTATTCGTCGAGGATAAAATATTCCTCCAAAAAAATTAATCGTTAATTACGTCTTTTAGTGCTTTTGCGATAGTCACTTTAGCAACTCTGTCTGCTGCTTTCATGAACTGCTCACCAGTAGCTGGATTTCTTACCATGCGCTCAGGGCGTGCGCGACATTGAAATTTTCCTAATCCTGGAAGTGTAACTGCTCCACCAGCAGCGACTTCTTTTGAGACGATATCAGCTAAAGCTTCTAGTGCTCTATTAGCTGTTACTTTATCGCTGCCAGTTGCTTCTGCAAGATTGGCAACCAATTGGGTTTTTGTCATTGGTTTCTGTGACATTTGCTGCTCCTTAAGTTAAATGAATACAAAATATTCTACTTTGTAATGATATTATAACCACATATTGTGCCTAAAAATCAAATTGTCCAAGGAAAAAATGCAAAATTACCTTATTTTTATGGGTTTTGGCGATAAATGGCCTAAAAATCTATGTATTTTGTGATTTTAATCCATATTTTTATTGAAAATTGCAAGTAAACTAACAAATTTTATTGAAAATATTTATCTATATATTACTTAATCCAACCTTACGTGTATAAAATAATAGAGAAAGTTCAAAGAAAAATATTTAAAAATAATCTCATATTGATAGTTTATTTAGTTAAATTGGGATTATTAAATATTAAAAGATTAAAGGATAAAAATTAGCAATTGAAACAATTATAATTAATATAAGCCAGGATCTGTTAAGTACTTTTAGTGCATCATTAATATCTGTTCTATCCATATCATGCCTTCCCGATGAATTTATGAATTCATAATGAGTTAATTTGCCGTGATAACTTCTTGGTCCTGCTAGCGCCACGTTTAAAATTGAAGCCATTGCTGCTTCTGGCCAGCCGGCATTTGGAGATGCATGTAATTTTGCATCTTTTAACATTATTAAGAAGTTTGATTTTGATAAATATGCTGCACACATTAATGTACCGCAAATTCTAGATGGTATCCAATTCATCAAATCATCAAATTTTGCTGCTCCAAATCCAAATAATAAATATTTTTCTGATTTATAGCCAATCATACTGTCAGCTGTATTTGTCATTTTATATAGAAACAGACCAGGTAATCCTAATAATAAATACCAAAAAATGGGGGCGATTACTGCGTCAGAAAAGTTCTCTGCTGCACTTTCTACTGCTGCTCTACTTACATTAGATTCATCTAAATTCTTTGTTTGGCGGCCAACTATACATGCTACTGCATTTCGGCCTTCATTTAAGCTATTATTTAAACCAATTAAAACATCCTTAACATGTTTGACTAGTGAGTTATGTGCTAGAAGAATTGTAGTAATTAATAATTCAATTAACCCATAATCAGGTAATAAATGTATAAACTGACCTATTAAACATGCCATTATAGATAAAGAAAAAATTGCAAAGATACCTTTAAATTTTAACGCTGAGCCAAAATTAAAATTATTATCAAACCATGATATTAATTTGCCCATTATTACTGCAGGATGAGGTATTTTAGACCAAACCTTGTTTGGGTCTCCAATCAAATAATCTAAAATCAAAGCTATTAATAAAATTTGAATTGTATTCATTTATTCCTCTAAAGCTTTTGCAAGTCTTTCCCATTCTGATTGATCGCCAGGAATACCTAGCCTAAGCCAATTTTCAGAATATGGGAAAACTCGAGACCAAATAAAGTTCTGTGCTAATTTATTTTGGATCTTTTGAGCATTTGTTGTTTTATATAACCGAAATAAATCTGTGCCACCTATAGGTTTAATATTGTTACTAGATATTAATTTGTCTAATCGAACGCTATCTTTCTTTAATCTAATACGAGTATTATGAATCCAATTATTATCTGAGAGTGCAGCTTTTCCAATAAATTGAGCGGGACCAGAAATAGACCACGGGCCTACATGGCTTATGATGGTTTTTATTAACTCTGGTGATGCAATTGCAAAGCCAAGCCTCAAACCGGCAAGCCCCCAAAACTTTCCTAAACCTTTTAATATTATTACATTATTTTGTTTGGCCAGATGAATTAGTGATTTATCAGGTGAAATATCACAAAAGCTTTCATCGATTATATTAAGTTCGAAATTTTTTGTATCTTTTTCAGAAATCGAATGATAGATGCCGTCGGGGTTATTTGGGTTCACAATGACTTGAACGTTACCTGCGTCTCCAACTTCCCAGCCGTTCGATCTGAAAGCAGCAGCATGTTCGTTATATGTTGGACTGATAATTTTCACTCGATTTACTGGAAGTAAATTTGGCAAAACTGCAATTAATTGAGATACGCCAGATGCAGCCATGATATCAGAATTATTTGGAACATCCCAAAATTCACTAGCTTGTATTAATAGTTCTTTTTGAGCTTTGCTATCTGGTAAAGAATTCCAAAAATGCTTTGGAATTTTTGGGATGGTGTAAGAAGATGGATTTATTCCTGTTGATAAATCTAACCATTGTTCACGAGTACCGCCATATTTTGAAATGGCAACATCAAGACCACCACCATGATCTCTTGCATCTGACATTATTTATTACCTAGTACTGGCAGGCGAGCCCGAAAGTGGCCTTTTATTTCTTTAGGCCAATCTCTAAAGGGTACTTGGCCTTTATCGCTAGCATTATGTAATTTTGCATACTCTATTATACCTTTTGCACTTTCAATGTTTGGAGAAAAATTACCTAATACATAATTTAATTTATCTTCACTTTGAATTGCTACATTACATGCAAAATCGCAACCCATTAGACAGGCATGTCTTCTAATATTAATATTTGGAGCTTCATCAGACATTGATTCAATTAAATCAGCTAAAACTTCACCATCAGTTTTATTATCTATTTCAGCATTCCAGTTTGTTCGTTTGCAAGTTTCACATACTGTAATTGTGGTTGACATGCTAAGCTCCTTATTTTTGAACTTGCTTGCACATAAGTAGCATACAGCGCAATTATTTTTATTTAGATTTAGATTTTAATTTCACTCAATATTAAAAATAAGCTTCAACTTGGTCAAAAATTGCGTTCATAAGATTCATTCCAGTCAATTACTGGATTTATTGGAATAATTCTATTTGGATTTATAGTTTCGTGACTAAAATGGTAATGACGCACAATATGATCAAAATCTATGGTCTCTTTTATGCCATTAAAATGATAAAGTTCACGAACATAATTCCAGATATTATGATAATCTACTACACGTTTTCTATTACATTTAAAATGCAAGACATAAACGCTATCGAAGCGAACCAATGTTGTAAATAAACGCCAGTCTGCTTCTGTTAAAGTATCCCCTAAAAGATACTGATTATCTTGTAATCTGTTTTCAACCCAATCAAGGCCATCAAATAAAACATTTACAGCATTATCATACGCTATTTGTGTAGTTGCGAAGCCCGCTTTATAGACGCCATTATTTATTTCTGAATATATCTTGGCATTAATCTCTTCTATTTCATTANGTTTATTAGATGGCCAATAATTATCATTATTTCCAGTAATATGGTCGAACGCAGAATTAAACATGCGGATAATTTCTGANGATTCATTTGATACAATTGTACTAGTTTTCTTATCCCACAAAATAGGCACTGTTACACGAGTATTTGCTGTAGGNTTGGCTCTGGTATANATCTCATGAGCAAATTTAGATTGAAATAAGCTATCTCCTTTAGCTGCTCCACGCTGTTCAAAAGTCCACCCTTCATTCATCATATCAGGATGNACTACATCTACTGNTATGTGNTCCTGCAANCCCTTAAGNTCTCGAAATATAAGTGTTCTGTGTGCCCATGGGCATGCCAATGAAACATATAAATGGTACCGCCCACTTTCAGCTTTGAAGCCAGATTTACCGCTTACACCAGCTGATCCATCTGATGTAATCCAATTGCGAAATCCAGCATCTTGGCGAATAAACTTACCACCACTTGCTTTGGTGTCATACCATTTATCAATCCATTTTCCGTCAACAAGCAAACCCATGTTAAATCCTATTAATTTTGTTCATTAACGATTTTTTCCAAAGTAGATTCAATGAAAAGACTGGCAACTTATTATATGCATAAAGGAAACAATAATTAGGTCGGTTTCATAAGACAGTCCGGCGCGAATCTATTGCGCCTATTTTTCTGCTGATCTATACGTTATTTGACGAAGCCCCAGAGGGCCGGAAAGATGTGTTGTATATGGTTGACCCAATTTGGGAACTGATGCCAACATCGTCAGGCAAATTGCCAACTTTTCGCTCATCTGTAATTAAGGAAGTAACATGCGGTTTTTTGTGATTTTATTCTNTTTGGTACCATTGCCGGCTTTTGCNCACTGGGGCCATTTGCCAGAACTAGCTGGGCATAGCCATTGGATTGGTATGGCNGCTGCGGCTGCTGCNGCNGCTGCNGCTGCTTGGGGGGTGCGTGAAAATTCTGAGGAATTGTCAAAAGATGAAGAAGTTAGTGAAGAAACTGAAGAAGAATTGCAGGAGGCATAAATTATGGTAAATAAAATTGGCGTTATGATCTGTGGCCATGGCTCACGTAGTCAATCAGCAGTTGATGAATTTGCAACACTGGCTGAGAAATTACCTCCATATTTGCCTCCTGAATGGGATATGGAATATGGATATTTAGAATTTGCTAATCCTCTTATTAGGGATGGATTAGATAAATTGCGCAAGAACGATTGTGACAAAATACTTGCTGTGCCTGGAATGCTTTTTGCTGCAATGCATTCCAAGAATGATATTCCAACTGTATTAAATACATATGCAGCTAAGCATAATATTGATGTAAATTATGGTAGAGAATTAGGTGTTGATCCAAAAATGGTAGCTGCTGCAGCTGGGCGTATTCAAGATGCTGTTAATACTGCTAATCTTGAATATGGAGAAATGGCATTACATGATACCGCTTTAGTCGTTATCGGAAGAGGTGCATCAGACCCTGACGCAAATTCCAATGTATCAAAAGTTGCGCGAATGTTATGGGAAGGTATGGGTTTTGGGTGGTGTGAAGTTGGCTATTCTGGGGTAACATTTCCATTAGTTGAGCCATGCTTAGATCACGTCTCAAGGCTTGGATATAAAAGAGTAATAGTTTTTCCGTATTTTTTATTTAGTGGGATATTAATAGATCGCATATATGGTTTTACTGATAAGTGTGCTGAAAAATATCTAGATATTCAATTTATCAAAGCAGGTTATCTAGGTGATCACCCAAAAGTATTAGAAACATTTGCTGAGCGAATTACTGAGCAAGTAGGTGAGATACCTCCACCAAATTGTGCGCTTTGTAAATATAGAACGCAAGTTCTAGGTTTTGAAGCTGAAGTTGGTTCTGTACAAGAAAGCCATCATCATCATGTTGAAGGTCAAGGTGCATCAGCGCCTGGATCAAATGTTGAGGATTGCAAGTTGTGTGATACCTTTTGCACAGGAGAGTGCAGGCTCGATATGATGGATCACCATCACCATCACCATGATGATGATCATGGGCACCATCATCATGACCATTCCCATCCTGAGTATCCTCAAGCAAAACATCCNCTGGGCCCTGAGTCTGCGCGAAAGAAGTGATTAGACAATTGATACCATANGAACGTGACCCAAAATTAATATATGCAGCAAGTTTTGCTACAGTAAAAAAAGAAGCAAATCTTGCAAGGTTTTCTCCTGAAATGCAGTCTGTGGTTATTAGATTGATACATGCGTGTGGTATGACTGAAGTAGCTGATAGAGTTGCATACTCAGTTAATGCAGCTAATGTGGGCTCTCTTGCACTTGCAAAGGGTGCTCCAATCTTATGCGATTGTGAAATGGTAGGAGCTGGGATTATACGGCGCTATTTGCCTGCAAATAACAAAGTAATTGTGACTTTGAACGAGCCTAATGTACCAGAATTAGCAAATAGTATTGGGAATACAAGATCAGCAGCCGCAGTAGAGTTATGGGAACCACATATAAAAGGTGCTGTAGTNGCAATAGGTAATGCGCCTACTGCACTTTTTCATCTTTTGGAGTTGCTTGATCAAGGGTTTCCAAAACCAGCATGTATTCTTGGCTTTCCTGTTGGTTTTGTGGGCGCGGCTGAAAGTAAAGCTGCACTTGCGGCATTTCCACGTAATTGTGAATTTATTGCGCTTCGTGGACGTAGAGGTGGATCTGCTATCGCATCAGCAGCAGTAAATGCATTATCGGCTGGATTGCCGGAGATATCATCATGACGGCTTGGTTGCATATTGTAGGTATTGGTGAAGAAGGAATTGAAGGCTTAACTCCGGTTACTCGAGCAGTTGTAGAGGCTGCTGAAATTATTGTTGGAGGATCAAGGCATCAAAGTTTAATTAATGTTAANGCAGAAAGAATTTCTTGGCCAAGTCCGTTCGATGCCTTAATTGAAATTTTAAAATCTAAATCTGGAAAAAGAGTAGTAGTATTAGCTACAGGTGACCCACTCTGGTACTCCGTAGGAGCAAGAATAGGCCGTGAAATAGATCCTTCAGAAATCTCTTATCATCCCCAAGTTGGAGCTTTTCAATTAGCTGCAGCTCGGATGGGATGGTCAATGGCAGATTTGGAAACCCTTACAGTTCATGGACGACCCGTGGAACAAATGATTGCATTCATTCAACCTAATCAAAGGTTATTAATTTTAACTACAGGTGCTGAAACACCAAAGCAAATTGCAGGTTTTTTAACTGAGCGTGGATTTGGGGCATCAAAATTAACTGTATTTGCGTCTATGGGCGGTAAGGATGAAGCTAGATTTGATGGCAACGCAAAGACATGGCAACACGATGTACCGGCGTTCAATACACTCGCTGTGGAATGCATAGCTGCTAAAGATGCAGCTATGTTACCGAGAGTGCCAGGTTTATCTGATGAGTTGTTTCAAGGCGATGGGACAATGACTAAACAAGAAATCAGAGCAACATCTGTAGCTAAATTAATGCCAATGCGTGGTGCTTTATTGTGGGACGTTGGTTGTGGATCTGGATCAGTTGCTGTCGAGTGGATGAGAGCTGCAAGATACGCAAGAGCAATTGGCATTGAACCCCGAGCGGATCGAAGGACATATGCAGCTAACAATGCTCTCGCCTTAGGTGTCCCTAAGCTTGAGTTAATTGATGGATTTGTACCAAATGCACTTAATAATTTAGAACCTCCAGACGCAATTTTTATTGGTGGTGGCTTGAGCATAGAAACTTTTGAAGCTTGTTGGATGGCTTTGCGACCTTTGGGTCGATTGGTTGTTAATGCAGTCACATTAGAATCTGAACAAATTCTATTAAAATTATATTCAAAATATAAAGGTGACCTTGTTCGCATTCAAGTTAGTCGAGCCGATGGTATTGGTAAGGTCACTGGTTGGAGGCCATCTATGCCTGTAACTCAATGGAGTTTAGTTAAACGATGAGTGGTGTATTGTATGGGGTTGGGCTGGGTCCGGGTGATCCAGAATTAATGACACTCAAAGCTTATCGACTAATATCTAATGCAAAAGTCATAGCCTACCCAACTTTAGAAGGTAGTGAAAGTTTTGCTAGGTCAATTGCTTTAGATGCTATCCAAACTGATGTTGAAGAAATTATTGTAAATATTCCTATGTCTGTAGAGCGAGGGCCAGCTCAAGCGGCTTATGATTTAGGCGCTTTAATGATTGCAGAGAAATTAGATGATGGGAAGGATGTAGTAGTGTTATGTGAAGGTGATCCGTTTTTTTATGGATCCTTTATGTATTTATTTTCGAGATTAAGCGAAAAATACAAATGTGAAATAGTCCCTGGTGTTACATCCGTAACTGCATGTGCTGCTTCAATTGCAACACCACTCACTGCGCGAAATGAAGTTCTAACTATTATTCCTGGACCTATTGATGAGGATTTATTGGAGCAACGCATAGCTGGATCTGAAGCTATAGCGATTATGAAAGTTGGTAGGCATTTGGCAAAAATCTGTAGAGTTCTAGAAAAATTAGATCTTATAAAATATGCGAAATATATAGAACGTGCTACTCTTCCTAATGAATTGGTTTTACCTTTATCTGCTGCGCCTAAAAAAGCCCCATATTTTTCAATGATATTAGTGACTAAAGGAAATGACCCATGGCTATAAGCCCTATTGTTTTATGCCTTTCTCAATCAGGTTATAAGACTGCTCGAAAGATTGCGAACATATTAGGTTCTAAAATACATGGCAGAGAAGGTCGTGTTGAAGGTGTTGATGCAACATTCGAAAATGCTTTAGATCATATTCGAGTTTTGTTTGGAGCTGGAACACCAATAGTTGGCGTGTGTGCAGCTGGAATATTGGTTAGAGGTGTTGCGCCAATGCTAGTTGATAAACTAAATGAGCCAGCTGTTGTTGCAGTCCCTGATGATGGATCGACGGTCATACCATTATTGGGCGGGCATCGTGGTGCAAATAGATTAGCTCGACAAATTGCAAATGGATTAAAATCGCACGCATCAATTACAACTGCAGGCGATATTGCAATGGGTGTAGCTTTAGATGAACCTCCAATTGGGTATAGGTTGCAAAACTTTAAAGATGCAAAACCTGTAATGGCATCTCTCTTAAATGGTTCAACTGTACGCGTTTCAGGTGAAAATATATTTGATATTAATAGTTCTCCAAGTGCTGAAATTACTTTGGTTGTTTCTGAGGCACCAATGATTGGTGATGAGATGACATTAGTTTACCACCCTCAAAAATATGCTCTCGGTTTAGGGTGCGCGCGAGGATGCTCAATAGATGAAATGTGGGATTTAGTTTCAAAATGTCTGCTAGATTCCAACATCGCTGCAGGATCAATTTCTAGTATAGGATCATTGGATCTGAAGGGAGATGAGCCTGCAATGATAGAAACTGCAACACGTTTAGGTGTTCCGTTTAGATTATTTGAAGCAAATGAATTAGAGTCTTTAACCCCTAAATTAGCCAATCCATCTGAAGTTGTTTTTGCAGAGGTGGGTTGCCATGGTGTATCAGAGGCAGCAGCATTAGCACTTAGTGGTGGAAGCCTTGTGGTAGAGAAGAAAAAAACTGCTAATGCGACATGTGCTATCGCCAAATCAGATAATGTAATTATTGAAATGAATGGCCGATCTAGAGGAAAATTATCTATTATCGGTATTGGTCCTGGTCAGCACTCTTGGCGCACACCTGAAGCTTCTGCATTGGTAGCTGAAGCTGAAGAACTAGTTGGTTATGGACTTTACATAGATATTTTAGGGCCTTTGGCCGTTGGAAAAGATAGATCAGATTTTCCTTTGGGCGGTGAAGAGGCACGCTGCAGGTATGCCTTGGAGCAAGCAGGAAAAGGTAAAAATGTGGCGCTTATTTGTTCAGGGGATGCTGGAATTTATGCAATGGGTGCTTTAGTTTTTGAGCTGTTAGATCGCAATGAAAATGAAATGGGCGTATCAGATGCAGCAAAACGGATTGAGGTGCAGTGTGCCCCAGGCGTTTCAGCATTGCAGGGAGCTGCAGCAAGAGCAGGTGCACCTTTAGGGCATGATTTTTGTACTATAAGTTTGTCAGATTTGCTAACACCAAGGGAAGATATAATAAGGCGATTACATGCAGCTGCAGAGGGTGATTTTGTAATTGCTTTTTATAATCCAGTATCTAAAACCCGAAGAACACTTTTGGCAGAGGCACGTGAGATTTTATTAAAATATCGTCCTGATGACACACCTGTAATGTTAGCATCTTCATTGGGTCGTCCAGAAGAAGAAGTCAGATATCGCCGATTAGATGAATTAGAAGTTGATGAAGTTGATATGCTAACTGTTGTTTTAATAGGTTCAAGTAATTCACGCTTGGCGAATTTAGGTGAAGGTCCAAGAATGTTCACACCCCGTGGCTATGCGCGCAAAATTGATGGTGATTTATCATGACTGTTTACTTTATAGGAGCTGGTCCAGGTGATCCTGATTTGATTACTCTTAAAGCAAAAGCGTTAATTGAAAAATGTCCTGTATGCCTGTTTGCTGGCTCACTTGTCCCTGAGGCTGTTGTTGCATGTGCTCCCATAGACGCAATTGTTAAAGATACGGCAGTGATGACTTTGGATGAAACGCATGCAGATATAAAAAAAGCGCATAAGCATGGACAAGACGTAGCACGCGTACACTCTGGAGATCCCTCTTTATATGGTGCAATTGCAGAGCAAATTCGTCGGCTCAAAGCTGACAACATTCCATATAAGATAATACCAGGTGTGCCAGCGTATGCTGCTATGGCTGCTGAAATGGGGCAGGAATTAACTATACCTGAAATTGCACAATCAATTGTTTTGACTAGAATGTCTATGCAGTCAACATCTATGCCTGAAAATGAAACGTTAAATAACTTTGGTAGAACCGGAGCAACTTTAGCAATACATTTAGCGGTAAGAAATATGCGTGAAATAGAAAGACAATTAATACCACATTATGGTGAAGAATGTCCCGTTGTAGTGGGTTATCGTGTAGGTTGGCCTGATCAATTAATTATCAGAGGAACACTGAGTAATATTCGTAAGAAAATACGAAAAGAAAAAATTACTCGAACTGCATTAATAATGGTTGGCCCTGCATTGGCATTAAGTCATGATTTTGTTGATAGTGCTCTATACGACCCAAGTATTCCCCATGTTCTTCGACCGGTTGTNGGTGTTGATTTGATNGAGGACCATAATACGTAAATATTAAAAAAAAGATCAAGTTTTNNAAGNAAGATATTCTAATTTTATTTTTAAATATGAAGATTNTACTTTATATTTAAAAATAATCGAATAATCTTCTAAAAAATTTCTTATAACGTTAATTTTAGCAATTTAATAAGTTTAAATTAATGGCACTAGTANTTNGTATAATAGAAGTGAGATAGATTATGATTAAATCCCCTTATTTGTTGTTTCTTGGAGATGCGGCNGATGGTTTAGCTGCTAAAGTTGCTCAAGGTATTAAAGATTGGCGCCCAGATTTGAGTGTGGGTCAATATCGAATGAATGGCTGTAATGCTGATTTAGGATTAAGTGACATGACCTTTGATCAAGCTGTTGATGCAGGTGCAAAAACACTAGTAATAGGTGTTGCAAATCGAGGCGGTGTAATTTCAGCTGAATGGAAAGCTAAATTGATTGAAGCACTAGAGGCTGGTTTGGATATCGCGTCCGGTTTACATAATTTATTAAAAGATGAGAAAGTTTTGGTTGATAAGGCCGAAGAATTAGGACGAAGTTTATTCGATGTGCGTATACCAACTGAAGCTTATCCTATTGCTTCTGGCATTAAGAGAACTGGCAAACGTTGTTTGGCTGTAGGTACAGATTGTTCTGTTGGAAAAATGTACACCGGACTGGCTATTGAAAAGGAAATGCTAAGCCGTAACATAAAGGCTACATTTAGATCCACTGGACAAACTGGCATTTTAATCACTGGAAATGGTGTTCCACTAGATGCTGTTATTGCAGATTTTATGGCAGGTTCAGTTGAGCATTTGACGCCTGACAATGATGAAAATCACTGGGATTTAATTGAAGGGCAAGGAAGTTTATATCACGCTTCATATTCAGGCGTAACAATGGCTTTAATTCATGGTGGCCAACCTGATGCTTTGATTTTATGTCATGAACCAACACGTGAACATATGCGTGGTCTGCCAGATTTTAAATTACCAAGTTTAGATGAATTGCGTGATACAGCACTAATTATGGCTAAAATTGTAAACCCAAATGTAAAAGTAGTCGGCATATCAGTAAATACTCAACATCTAGATGAAGTTTCAGCTAATGAATATTTAAGTTCTACAGAACAAAGAATGGGTATTCCAGCAGTAGATCCATTTCGCCATGGCGCTGCTCGTTTAGTTGATGCATTAGAGGCTTGTTGATTTATCAATGAAAATTTCTGTCGAATTTAATAGTTTTAAGTTAGCCCAAGTTTTTACAATTTCCCGAGGTTCGCGAACTCAAGCAGATGTTTTGACTGTTGTCATCACTAGAGGTGATTGCCATGGTATGGGTGAATGTGTCCCGTATTCTAGATATGGTGAAACTATGGAGACAGTTAGTCAGCAAATTGGAGAACTTCCTAAAGATTTTGATAGAGAAACACTTCGCAATATATTACCAGCGGGCGCAGCACGAAATGCTGTTGACTGTGCTCTTTGGGATTTGGAAGCTAAGGAAGCGGGTTTGCCTGTATGGCAATTAGCTGGATTAACTAAACCTAAAGCGATAAAAACTGCATATACTTTGTCTTTAGACAGCCCAGAAAAAATGAATGTGCAGGCAGCTAAAAATTCATTTCGCCCACTTCTGAAAACAAAACTTGGTGGGGGAGATGATGATATTGAGAGAATTCGAGCAGTTCGAGCTGGGGCATTATCATCAAGAATTATAGTTGATGCAAATGAAGGATGGACACCAAGCCAGTATGAAAGTTTAGCACCAACTTTATTAGATCTTGGCGTTGAAATGGTTGAACAGCCTTTTCCAGCTGGTGAAGATAATGTTCTGTTAGACTTAAAAAGAATTTTACCTGTATGCGCAGATGAAAGTTGTCATGATCGAACCAGTTTAAATAATCTCGTTGGAAAATACGATATGGTGAATATCAAATTAGATAAAACGGGCGGATTGACTGAAGCGCTTGATTTAAAACAAACAGCTTTAAAAATGGGTTTTGATGTGATGGTTGGATGTATGGTTGGGTCATCTTTGGCTATGGCGCCCGCAGTATTAGTTGGGCAAGAAGTTTCGGTTGTTGATCTTGATGGGCCACTTTTGCTAAGTGAAGATCGTAACCACAAATTATTTTATGATGCTGACGGAGTACATCCTGCGCAGCCAGAATTATGGGGATAGTTATGTCAAGAATTGTATATTTAAACGGTGAATTTTTAGATGAAAATGAGGCTAAAGTTTCAATATTTGATCGAGGCTTTTTNATGGCAGATGGCGTATANGAAGTTACGTCAGTTATAAATGGAAANTTGATTGATTTTGATGGGCATGCTGTTCGATTAGAGCGCTCCATGAAAGAATTAATGATGGATTCAGCAATTTCTAAAGAAAATCTTTTAGAAGTTCATAGGCAACTAATTGTGCAAAATGACTTAAACGAGGGAATGATATATTTGCAGATAACTCGTGGCTCGCCTAACGATCGTGATTTCGTATTTCCTGATCCAAAAGAAGTTAAGCCAACAATTGTGTTATTTACACAATCTAACTCCAATATGGTCCAAAATCCAAAAGCTAAGATTGGCATGAAGGTTGTATCAATTCCTGATGAACGATGGGGTCGTCGCGATATCAAAACTGTTCAATTATTATATCCATCCATGGGCAAAATGATTGCCAAGTCTCAAGGTGCGGATGATGCTTGGATGGTTGAGGATGGAATGGTCACTGAAGGAACATCTAATAATGCTTATATTGTAAAAGATGACTCTATTATTACAAGGGAACTATCAAATGATATTTTGCACGGTATTACTCGTGCAGCTGTTTTGCGTTTTGCTAATGAAGCACAAATGACTGTTGAAGAACGAAATTTTTCAATAGAAGAAGCTAAGAATGCTGACGAAGCATTCATTACTTCAGCTTCCACATTTGTGATGCCAGTAGTTAATATTGATGGTGTTGATGTTGGAACGGGAAAGCCTGGGAAAATAGCAGCAAGACTCAGAGAAATATATTTAGAAGAAACGCTAAAAACAGCAATATAAACTCATTATTTGGCTGAGATATCATTTAACTCAGCCTTTTATTTGCATTATTTATGAGTTGCTTTGAATGATGCTTTTTGCTCATCAGTTGCTTCAACTTGATACCTGTTTTTCCATTCGTTAAATGACATTCCATAAAATAATTCGCGTGCATTATCTTTAGAGATTGCAATTCCTTTTGTGCTGGCTGCTTCTTGATACCATCGTGATAAACAGTTTCTACAAAAGCCTGCCAAGTTCATCATATCAATATTTTGAACATCTGTTCTTTTTGCCAGGTGATCTCTTAAAGTTCTAAATGCAGCAGCTTCGATTTCTGTTTGTGTTTGTAAATCCATAATTGCTTCTTTTCGCTAAATTTTAAATGCTTAGGTATATTAGTAATACTTATTTTTGGTTTTTTTAATACTAATTTCCAAAATATATAAAAATTAATTAATATTAAATATTAGATATAATAGTTTATGGTTGTTTTTTTCATATGAGGTATTTATTTGAATGATGAAAAAACGACATAAATTAAAAAATTAAGACACTTCCAAGGGGAATTATAGTGAGAAGAAATCGAAATGTTAAAATCGTTGCCACTTTAGGTCCCTCTTCAGATACATATGAGATGATCAAAACATTATTTGAAGAAGGTGTTGATGTATTTCGCTTGAATATGAGCCACGGCACTCATGGTGAAATGCGAGATCGATACCAAATGATACGTGATATTGAGCGAGATGTTGGAAGGCCAATTTGTATATTAGCAGATTTGCAAGGGCCAAAACTTAGATGCGGCTCATTTCTCAATGGAAAAGAAACACTAGAAGTTGGTTCGACTTTTAGATTTGATTTAGATGAAGCAGAAGGTAACCAAGATAGAGTTTGTTTACCTCATAAAGAAATATTTGCAGCTCTAAAGCTTGGGTCTACTTTACTTATAAATGATGGGAAATTGAGAGTTAAAGTTTTGGATTGTGGTAAAGATTTTGCCAATTGTGAGGTTATAGTTGGTGGTGAAATATCAAATCGAAAAGGTGTAAATGTTCCAGATGTTATTTTGCCTTTAGCGGCTTTGTCTGAAAAAGATCGAAAAGATTTAGAGTTTTCATGCCAATTGGGGGTTGATTGGTTGGCTTTATCATTCGTCCAGCGCCCAGAAGATGTAGAAGAAGCACGTGTTTTGACTAACGGACGAGCTGCAATATTATCAAAAATTGAAAAGCCGGCTGCTGTTAATGCCTTCAATGAAATACTTGCTGTTTCAGATGGAATTATGGTGGCTCGAGGAGATCTTGGAGTAGAGTTGCCAGTTCAAGATGTGCCGCCAATTCAAAAACGTCTTGTTACTTCGTGCCGAGATGCAGGAAAGCCTGTTATTGTAGCTACTCAGATGATGGAAAGTATGATCGAAAGTCC
>JGI26273J51734_10000898_pt1 | contig 15866 bp, 18 predicted proteins | sample SaaInlV_125m_DNA_FD_51734 | JGI IMG/M metagenome (IMG submission 51734) | reverse complement strand
GTATGGTGGAAGAGAGCTAACAAAGAAGGTGCTATTGCTGGTATGGTATTAGGTCTTGCATCATCTATTTGGTACCTAGTTTGGGTACGAACAGGTGGAAGTGGATTCCTTGGTCTTACTCAGTTAACATTTGGTATCTTCGGAGCAGGTGTTAGTTTTGTTGCTATGGTTGTAGTGAGTTTAATGACTCAAGCACCAGACAAAGCTACTCAAAAAATGGTTGATGAAGTTCGTATACCAACAGGTAGAACTGTTACTGGTAAATAGAACTATCAAATCTTAATTTAGGGGCGATTAATTTCGCCCCTTTTAATTTAATCTTTTTTCAAATATAAATTCTCAATGTCGGCAAACTTTCACCCTTTAGTTTATTTTATTGATTACCTTCTTGGGGTAATTATGTGGACTTTAATTGGTAGAGTTGCGATGAATATTTTTCAAAAGGAAGATTCTGAGTTTTTTTTTATGAAAATATTTGTAAAATATACTAATCCACTTATCAAAATTTTTAAGCCTATAACCCCATCTTTCATTATAGCACCCCTTATTCCATTATATGTTGCTTGGTTCTTTTATATGATTAGGTTTTATTTTATGCCTTGGGTCTTGGGCTATTCTGTAATGGGAATGCTATCCTTTCCTTTAGAAAGTGAAATTTCGAGACAAATTTATCAATTATTTAATTCAATTAAATTTTAAAAATTGATACTAGTAGATCTGGTAATCAATGAAAAAAATACAAATATCGCCGTCAATATTATCTGCTGATTTTAGTCAATTGGGAAATGAAATTAAAAAGCTTGAGGAAGCTGGTGCAGATATGATTCACGTAGATGTAATGGATGGTCATTTTGTGCCTAATTTAACGATTGGACCTCCAGTGATAAAGGCTTTAAGAAAACAGTGCTCAATTAAATTTGATGTTCATTTGATGATATCTCCTGTTCACAAATATATTGAAGCGTATGCAGAAGCTGGTGCTGACATAATAACAATCCATCCTGAAGCAACAGATAATCTAGAAGAGTCTATTTTAAAAATCAAAAGCTTAAATAAAAAAGTTGGTATCTCTCTTAATCCAGAGTCCAAAATTGATTTAATTACAAACCACCTTGAAAAGATTGATCTAGTTTTAATAATGAGTGTAAACCCAGGATTCGGTGGTCAAAAATTTATGCCCGAAGTACTAGATAAAGTTAGAAAACTAAAAGGAATCCAATCTGAAAAAAATATTAACTTTGATATTGAAATAGATGGGGGGATTAATTTTGATAATTGTCAATCTGCAATCGAAGCAGGAGCTAATATTCTTGTTTCAGGTACAACTGTATTTAAAAGTAATAATGGAGATATTAAGAAAAATATTGATTTATTAAAATTAAAATAAGTTAATGATCATAAATAAATTTTCAAATAACTTTGTTCAATTTTATTTTGATCTTAAAAGCACTATAATAAGATTTTATCAAAACTCTACCTTCTATGATAAAAAAATTTCTAAAACTAAAGTTGTTTCTTTTGAATATAAGCCAAGTCCTTATTTGTTATCTTCAATAGTAAAATATCAAAAAAAAAAATATAAAATTGAAGATTTTGCCTTAAAAGAAATTTGGCAAAACAATATTAAATATGATGATTTTGAAAAATTAAATAATTTTTTTTGGTTTTTTAGTTTAGATCTTAAGTCATCAAAGAAAACAACTCACACTGTTGTTAATAACTGGATTGATAAAAATAATCGATATAATAAAAAAAGTTGGACTTTTGACATCACCTCAAAAAGAATAATATCTTGGTTATCTAATCATAAACTTACTTATGAAGATAGTGATGAAGATTTTAAGAAAAAATTTAATCATAGTGTTCAAAAACAAGCAAATCATCTTTTAAATGAAATAAAAAATTTATCAGGAGTTGAAAATAAAATCGTTGGGTGTGCAGCAATTATTTTAGCGGGACTAGTATACAAAAATGAAGGCAAATATCTTAATAATGGGTTAAATTTTTTAAAAAAAATAATAAAGACAGCAATTGATAATCAAGGTTTTCCAAAATCTAGAAATATAAAACAACTTATATATTATCTAAAATATTTTATAATTATTAGAGAATGGTTTAAAGAATCTCAAAATACAATTCCGGAATATATAAATGAAACAATATACTATCTTGGGCAAAATTATGCTTTTATTTGGCAGAATATTAATCAAGATATATTATTCAACGGTAATTGTATTTCAAATAATAATGATTTTGATCAATATCTAAAAAGATTTGGGTATATATTTAAAAATGAAAATAAAGAAATTGCTGGATATGCAATTCTTAAAAATAAAAAAATTATATTAGCAATGGATATTGGNGGAAACCCAAATAATGATTTTTCAAAATTTTATCAATCTGGAGCACTTTCATTTGAGATTTTCTCTAATGGAAAAAAATTAATAACAAACTCTGGCTACTTTGCTAATAAGGAAAACAAATTAAATAAACTCTCTAAAAGTACAGCTTTACAAAGTACATTATCGATTGAGGATTATTCTTCTTGTAATTTTAGAAAATTTGGTAGATCAGATCTAATTNTTNATAAAGGCATCCGTATAATTAAGAAAAATGTTGTTTTTGAGAGCAATTATTGGAAAATATCTGGCTCACATGATGGTTACCTCAAAAAATTTAAGACTATTCATGAAAGGGAAATTGAATTTTATCCTGAACAAATGAAATTTATTGGCTTTGATAAATTATTAAGTAAAGATAAACCACAGAATATAAAGTTTGATATTAGNTTTCACCTTGAACCAAACACAAAAATAATGAAAACTCAAGATAACAAATCGATNTTAATTGAGTTAGAAGATGAAGGATGGAAATTTAATTGTGAAGATTTAGATATAAATATTGATAATGGATTATATTTAGGTATTAAAAATTCTTATAAAGAAAACCAAAACATATGTATATCAGGAATTTGTAAAGAAGAAAATCAAACAGTAAAATGGGAATTTACTAAATTATAATGAAAAAGATAAAAACAGCTCTTATTTCTATTTCAGATAAAAGTTATTTAAAGCCTCTTTTAGACTACTTAAAAAAGAATAATATAAAAATTATTAGTTCAGGTGGTACCTACAAAGAAATTAAAAAGTTAAAATTTAATTGTTTAGAAGTCTCGGAGTTCACAAATTCACCTGAAATTTTAGAAGGTAGAGTAAAAACTCTTCACCCAAAAATACATGCAGGGATTTTAAATAAAAGAAAAAATAAGACTCACCTTAATGATCTTAAAAATAATAATTTTGAAAATATAGATCTTGTCATTGTAAACTTTTATCCATTTGAAAAAACATTGAATAATTCAAAAAATCATAAAATAATTATTGAAAATATTGATGTTGGTGGACCAACGATGGTCAGGTCAGCAGCAAAAAATTATCAAGATGTAACAGTTATTACTTCACCGGGTCAATATAATGAACTGATAGAAGAATTAAAAAAAAATAAAGGATCAACATCTTTAGAGTTTAGAGAAAAATTGGCTAGAATTGCTTTTACAGAAACAGCTTATTATGATTCGGTTATTTCTGATTATTTTAATAAAAAAAATGAAATAATTTTTCCTAAAAAAAAAATTTTTTACGCCAATCTAATTGAAACTCCAAGGTATGGCGAAAATCCACATCAAAAAAGTGCTGTATATTCTAAAAATAATTCTTTAAAAATTAATCAAATTCACGGAAAACAACTAAGCTANAACAATTATAACGATATATTTTCAGCATTAACTATTTCAAAATCACTACCTAAAAATACAGGTACCGTCATAGTAAAACATGCTAATCCATGTGGTGTTTCAATAAATAAAGATCATATAAAAAGTTATAAATTAGCACTAGCTTGTGATCCCATAAGTGCTTTTGGTGGAATTGTATCGTGTAACTTTAAAATAAATAAAAATTTAGCTATAGAACTAAATAAATTATTCCTTGAAGTTATAATTTCGAATGGTTTTGATAAAGAAGCATTAAAATTACTAAAAAAGAAAAAAAATTTAAGATTGGTTGATGCAACAAATTATTCTTATACTGAGATATTAAGATTAGTATCTTCTAATGAGGAATTTTTAGTACAAACAGAGGATTTCAATAAATTTAGCAAAAATGATTTTAAAATTGTTTCAAAAAAAAAACCAAATTCGAAACAAATGAAAAATCTTATTTTTGCATTTAATATCTGTCGTTACACAAAATCTAATGCGATAGTTCTTGCAAGNAATGAGACAACAGTAGGAATTGGGTCTGGACAGCCAAGCCGTTTGGACAGCTGTCAAATCGCAATAAATAAAATGAAAAAATTTATGGATTCAAATGAAGAAGTGGTTGCTGCATCTGATGCATTTTTTCCCTTTGTTGATGGAATTGAAAAATTAGTTCAATCAGGTGTTACCGCTGTCATACAGCCATCAGGATCTATTAGGGACAAAGAGATAATTAAATTTGCAAATGAAACTGACACTATTTTAGTCTTTTCTAAAACTAGACATTTTAGACATTAGTTAAATGGTCTATTTTTGCTGCTAAAATAAAATCATTCTCAGATAGTCCTTCTATTGCATGGGTTGTAATTTTTATCTCTGCGTAACCCCAACCAAAAGTTATATCGGGGTGATGACCTTCATCTTCTGAAATTATTCCAACTTTATTAATAAATTCTTGGCTGTCCAAAAAGTTTTTAAAATCAAATTTTTTGAACAAAAAAAAAATTTTTTTTTCATTATTCAGAACATCCCAGCCATCAACTTTTTTTTGGTATTTGTGAATTTCAGATATATCAAATGGTAAAATACCACCTTCACAAGGAACACATTTTTTTTTTATAAGATCACTCATAATTGAATTTGGAGCGGGCAAAGGGGGTCGAACCCTCGACCTTCTCGTTGGCAACGAGACGCTCTACCACTGAGCTATGCCCGCATATTAAATTTTTGTTGAAGTTAATAGCTTTTGGACAATTAAGCAAGAAACAAATTAATACTAAATATTATTCTATATAAGAAAACTCTTTTAAATTTTTATCAAAAACTTTATTAAGTTTATTTTTAAGNTCATCATCTAAAATTTTATTCCAATNNTTATCTGGNCCAAGAAAGAANAATGGAATTTGCNTATTNTCTTTTTTTAGATTTAACAGACTCTGAAAAACCAAATTTTTCTTCATTAGATTTAAGCTTATTAAAAGATGTAGATTTTATTGAATTTTTAATTTTTAATTTATTAATTTTTTCACTATTTTTAGTTATGTTATTAATAAACTCAATTATTTCTGTAAAGACTACATAAGTTTTATCCATCAAATCCTCGTATTTAATAATCTTCACAGGAATTTCATTTTGAGATTTCCAAGATTTATAATTATTTTCCCAAGAACTTATAAATTGAAAATCTCCATATTCTCCTAAATTTTCATAATCATGAATAAATTTTTTCGGATTCAACATCCATGATAATGCGTCTGGATAATCTAATTCATAGTGATTTTTTAAAGAGGTAATCACATTTCTAGGATCTCTAACTATATAAATACAGCCAATAGAATTTTCTTTATTNGTAAATTTACGTCCATTAATTGCACCAANTACATTGTGAGTTTTAAAAAATCTTAATTTTTTATCTTGATTAATTTTTTCTTGAGCTTTTAGCCAAAACCTAGTGGTATCTATTACAACCTGTGACAAATAATCAAAATCTTGAAAATGTTTTTTTTCAGGAAATTGACCAATATTTTTTATTAAATTATCTTTATAAGTACCATCTTTAGTATAATAATAAGCGCTAATTAATGTTCTTAACCAAGTATTTCCACTTTTAGGGTATGAAGCTATCCAAAAAATCATATTACCAAATACTATAGATGATTAATAAATTTTTTGTTAATAATATATAATGAATAATTTTCCGAAAATAGTTCCTGTTTTTCCATTAAGTAATTTTATTATTTTTCCAAAAACAACAGTCCCATTAAATATTTTTGAGCCAAGATATATAGATATGATTAATGACTGTATNAAATCCAACAAATTTATTGGTATGATTCAACCAAAAAAAACAAATGATGAAAACACACCTCCTGTTTTGCACAAGATTGGATGTCTTGGAAAAATAACAAGTTTTAAAGAAACAGAGGATGGGAGATATATGATTGAATTAAAAGGAATAATTAGATTTAATCTTGTTCATGAAATTCAATCTAATAAGAAATATAGAGAGTATGAAGTTGATTTTAATAATTTTAGTACAGATCTTGATGAAAAAAAAGAACAGATTAAATTTTCTGACTTAGAATTAATTTTTAAAGATCTAAAATCTTTATTTGAAAAAAGAGGATTCATTATAAATTGGAAAGAATTAGAAAAACAAAGTTTAGATGAAACGATAAATGCTTTAGCAATGGCCTCTCCATTTTCTCTTGAAGAAAAACAAGTTTTACTAGAAGCAAAAAACCTTAGTGTAAGAAAAAATAAAATAGCCGAAATTTTAAGTACCTACACATACGATTTGTTCAACAATACAACTATTCAATAAACTAAAATAAAGAGCCTCTATCAGCTATTTTAGTAAATATTTTATTAATGGACGGATAATTGCCAATCATTTTTATTGATTTGCTCAATAAGTCAGTTTTCAATTTTCGTTCAATATTAAAAAGCTCATGAATTAAATCAATACTATTAGAAAAAATAAGATTTTTATGTCTTATTTTATTTTGAAATTCATGACTCACAGAACTATCAATCGACAAACCAACATCTAATCTTTTTTTAATTATTTTCAATAAAATCTGAATATCTCTTATTGTCATATTAAAGCCTTGGCCTGCTAAAGGGTGAATCATATGTAACAAGTCCCCAAATGCTAATATATTTTTATAATAATAAGTTCTTAAATTTAATGACATTAACTTAAAGCTATTAATTTTTTCTATACTTTTAATTTCATATCTAAAATTTTTATCTTTTATCAATTGTTCAATATTTTCATTTTTTAAATTATTCGAATTATACAAAGAGTAGACCACAGATGTTTCTCTGTTAGAAATTGGCAAAAAAGCTAAGGGCCCTTTTTTTGTAAAAATTTGAACAGCTGTATCATTCAAAATTGGGTCATGTTTAATGATAGTTGTATGCGCATTACTGTTATATTTTTTAACAATTTTTTTACTAAAGTATCGATTTGTAATAAAATTAGATGAGTCACAATTAATTATAAGATCATATTTATCTAATAGAAAAAAATTTTCTTTATTATAATATTTTGAATTAAAAAATTTATTTTTTGATAAATCTTTCTCTAGCAATTTATATAATTTTTGATTTTTAAGAATTGAAAAAAGTTGATCTTTTTTTGTTTCAAAGTTTATTAACTTTTCATCTTTTAAATTTTCTGAAAAAATTTCAATTCTATTTAATTTCCAAATAATTTTTTCTAAATTAATTATATTTTTGTTAAAAAAATTAATATTATCTTTTGTAATACCAATTGTTCTTGTGTCATTTATTTTTAAATTTTTTTTATTAAAAAATACATCAACATTAATTTCATGATTAACAAGTGCCTTAGCCAAAGTTAATGCTGTTAATCCGTTACCAAGTATACAAACTGTCATAATATTTTTAATTTTAACAATAAAAATTAGATGATACAAAGTGATTAAATTGATTCATTTATATGAATATTAAAAAAATAGCTAATTCATTGTTTAATTTTGCCATTAAAAGATTGGCAGAGATATTTGGGATTTTAATTTCATTGACAGGTGTAATGTTGTTTTTAGCGCTAATAACATACTCACCTAATGATCCAAATTTTGTCTTTCCTGAAAATACAAAAATTGAGAATTTAATGGGTTATCGAGGTAGTTTTATATCAGATTTATTTTTTCAGTCTGTCGGACTAATAGCTTATTTAATTCCAATTACATTTATGTTCACAGGAATTAATATTATAAGATCGAAAGAATTTTTTTTATTTATTGAAAATAATTTTTTTACAATTTTATACTTAATTTTTGGTACACTTTTTTTCAGCCAATATTATTCTGATAAATATTCGCTTTATATAAATGGTAACAGTGGTTTTGTTGGAGAATATCTTAACCAATCATTTATTGGCTCTATAACNTCAATTAATGATAAAATTTTTTTTTANATTTTAATTTTTATAACTTTAATTTTTTTTCTTATTAGTCTTAATTTCAGTCCAAAAAAATTTTCTGAATTTATAAAAAAAATCTTTAAATTTATTAGCAAAAAAAATAACAAAAATTACACAGACAAAAGTGAAATAATTAATGAATACATTCCACAAGATGAAATAAAAAGTCTAATTCAAGGCGATTTGCCCTTTATTAAAAGTGAAAGTAAGTCAGATACGAAGATAAAATTTAAGCTACCAAGTGTTGAATTATTAAAAATTCCAACAAAAAAAGAAAGAGAGAATTCCGAAAAAAATATTTCTAATGACTCTGAATTTTTAGAAAAAATATTAATGGACTTTGGGGTTAGTGGAAATATAAAAAAAGTAAGTCATGGTCCCGTTGTTACTCTTAACGAATTTGAGCCTGCAGCTGGGGTCAAAGTTTCTAAAATAATAAATCTTTCAGATGATATTGCTAGAAACACAAGCTCAGAATCTGCAAGAATATCTACAATTCCTGGAAGCAATACTGTTGGGATAGAGCTTCCAAATAATATTAGAGAAAATGTTTATTTAAGTGAAATTTTGGAAAATACAGATTTCAAAAAAAAAGATATTAAGTTACCAATAGCACTTGGTAAAAGTATTTCTGGTGAACCAGTTGTTGGTGACTTAGCTTCTATGCCTCATTTACTTATAGCAGGAACCACAGGCTCTGGTAAATCAGTTTGCATTAACACTATCATTTTATCTCTTCTTTATCGGCACACACCTGATAGGTGCAAATTTATTTTAATTGACCCTAAGATGCTTGAGCTTTCAACATACGAAGGTATTCCACATCTACTTTGTCCGGTAATTACTGAAGCTAAAAAAGCAGCCTCTGTACTTGGTTGGGTCGTTAAAGAAATGGAAAGTAGATATAGATTAATGACTAAAGAAGGTGTCAGAAACATAGATGGATATAATTTGAAACATAAACTTCCAATGCCTTATATAGTCGTTGTTGTCGATGAAATGTCTGATTTAATGTTGGTTGCTGGTAAAGAAATTGAAAATTACATTCAAAAATTATCTCAGATGGCTAGAGCTGCTGGAATTCATATAATAATGGCTACTCAAAGACCAAGTGTTGATGTCATCACAGGTACCATTAAAGCTAATTTTCCAACCAGGATATCTTTTCAAGTTACCTCAAAAATCGACAGTAGGACCATTCTTGGGGAACAAGGAGCTGAACAATTATTGGGTAAAGGAGATATGCTTTATATGTCGTCAGCTAATAGAATAGTCAGAATACATGCTCCTTTTGTATCAGATAATGAAATTGAAAAGATCAATAATTCATTAAGAACTCAAGCTGAACCAGATTATATAGATGAAATATTAAATTTCGCAGATGAAAAGGAGATTGGCGATAGTCAAATCCAAGGTGATAAAGATGAATTGTACCAGCAGGCATTAGAAATTATTAGATCAGAGGGAAAAGCTTCTACATCATTTTTACAAAGAAAACTTCAAATTGGTTATAATAGAGCTGCAAGAATTATCGATATGATGGAAGCCGATGGAATTGTCAGTAAGGCAAATCATGTTGGTAAAAGAGATGTTCTTTGATGTTTAAATACTTATCTATTTTTATTTTTTTAATTTTATATTCTAATGCTCAAGCAAATAATAAAGATAAAATAATTGAAAATTTACAAAATACTAAAAACCTAAATTTTAATTTTGAACAAAATATTAATGGTAAAATAGAAAATGGAAATTGTATAATTGAATATCCAAAAAAGATTTATTGCAAATATAAAAGAAATAATAAAATATTAGTTTCTAATGGTAAATCGTTAGTAGTTAAAACTATAACTAGTTTTTATAATTACCCCCTCAATAAAACACCGTTAGATTTAATTTTAGATAAAGATTTTTTGATAAAAAAAATATATAATTTAAAAGAGACGATATCAGACAAAACTTATATAAGTTTTGCAATTAAAGAAAATGATCATGAAATAAATGTTTATTTTAATAAAGAAACATTAAATTTAATCGGGTGGCAGACGGTAGATATTTATCAAAATGTCAATTTTACTCATCTATCTTCTGTTTTGGTTAATCAACAGATTGAAATAGATTTGTTTAAATTACCTTCACAAAACTAGATTCTAATAGTTTCTGTTTTAAAAATTTTCATGCCTCTAGCAATATAGTTATTTAAAGCATTTTTATGATCTAGAGAGCATGTATGAACCCAAACTCTATTGATATCTCTTTTAAATGATTTTTGGATTGCTTGGGATAATAAATATGATCCTAATTTTTTATTTTGAAATTCTTCCAATAATCCGAGGTAAGCAATTTCAACTTCATTTTTTTCGCTATGGAAAATTAATTCAAAAAAACCTGCTAAATCTTCTTTATATTTTAATACATACGTTTTGACCTTCTCACTAGAAACATAATCTATCCATTGAGTTTCTGTCCAAACCAATCGGTCAATCCATTTATGTTTTTTGCCGATATTTTTATAAAAAAATTTATTTAACTGAAAATTTAGTGGTTCTAATAAATTTAAAGAATATTCTTCGGAAGGATCGATGGTTATATTCAGATTTTGAATTGAGTTTATTTCTAAATAATTTCTTTGGATTTCTTGTGTCACTCAACCATTTTTCCAACTTTTTCACCTCCAAACAAATGAAAGTGTAAATGTGGAACCTCTTGACCGCCATCATTGCTTATATTAGTAAGTGCTCTGTATCCTTTGCCTACTTCTGTTGAAATACCTAGTTTTTTAGCTACTATATTTATTCCCTTAATTAAACCAACCATCTCTTCTGAGGAAGCATTTAAACTAAAATCATCCAGATTAATGTATTTTCCTTTTGGGATAACTAGAGCATGAATTTTTTTTTGAGGATTGATATCGTGAAATGATAAAATAAAGTTATCTTCATAAATTTTGTTACAAGGTATTTCTCCTCTTAATATTTTTGCAAAAATATTATTGTTATTATAACTCATTTTTTTCTTTTTTCTAATTCCTGCATCACTTCTTCAATTTTTACATCATTAGCCTCTAAATACATNAATAAATGATAGAACACATCCGCTGCCTCATGTATTTTATTTGTACCCTCTTCTATAGCTTCAATTAATTCATCAACTTCCTCTAAAACTTTTGCTTTGCTTAACACTTTATCAGTAAGCAATTTATTTGTGTAAGACCCTTCTACAGGTGATGACTTTCTTTCTCGGGCAAGTTTTATTAAATTTTCTAATGTACTAAGCATACTAAATTCTAACAGGTATTCCTTTTGAATCCAAATATTCCTTAGCTTCTTTTACTGAATGTTTGCCATAATGAAATATAGATGCAGCTAAAACTGCGTTAGCATTTCCTAATTTAATTCCATCCACTAAATGATCCAAATTTCCTACTCCACCGGATGCAATAACTGGAATATTTACTTTAGATGATATCTTAGATATTAGTTCAATATCATAACCAACTTGGGTACCATCTCTATCCATTGAAGTTACCAATAGTTCTCCCGCACCGCTATTTTCCATTTTTTCTGCAAATTCGATAGCATCAACTCCTGTATTATTTCTTCCACCATGAGTGAAAATTTCAAATTTATCTCCATTTTTTTTTGCGTCTATTGCAACAACAATACATTGTGAACCAAATTTTTTAGAACTTTCTACTACTACTTCTGGATTTTGAACCGCCGTAGTATTGATGGAAACTTTATCTGCTCCACAATTAAGTAATTTATTTATATCATCAATACTTCTCACACCACCTCCAACGGTTAAAGGAACAAAGCATTTTTTAGAAGTCTTCTTTACAACATCATAAATAGTGTCTCTGTCTTCATTTGATGCAGTGATATCTAAAAAACAAATTTCATCTGCCCCACCGTCTGAATAAATTTTAGCCTGCTCTACTGGATCTCCAGCATCTTTTAAATCAACAAAGTTAATACCCTTTACTACACGACCATTTTTAACATCTAAACAAGGTATAATTCTATTTTTAAGCATCTAATTCCTTCACTAATTCCTCTAATTTAATATCACCATCATAAATTGCTTTTCCAACTATAATACCTTCAATATTCTTGTTGTTTAATTCCTTGGCTTTTTTAATGTCGTCTATTGAAGAAACTCCACCAGAAATAATTACAGGACAATTAGATGTGTCGGCAACCTTTGCAGTTTCTTCAAAATTTGGACTTTGTTTCATACCATCTCTATTGATATCAGTATAAATTAATCTACTAACACCAAAATTGTTTACTTCATTTAAATAATCTAAAGTTAATTGGTTAGAATTTTCCTTCCAACCTGATATAGAAAGATAACCATCCTTAGCATCTAGTCCTAAAGCAATTTTGTTTGGAAATTTTATACATGCTTCTTTTAAAAAATTTTTATCTTTTATAGCAGCACTTCCTAAAATAACTTTTTCTACACCAGCATCAGTATATTTTTGAATACTATCAATGTTTCTAACACCACCACCAACTTCAATACTTAAATCAAATTTATTTACTATTTCTTGTATGATATTCAAATTAATTGTATCACCTGTTAAAGCTCCATCCAAATCAACTAGATGTAAATTTTTAAAACCATGATCTTTAAATTTACTAGCTTGCTCAACTGGTGATATTTTATATTCAGTTTTATTATCAAAGTCTCCTTTAACCAACCTTACACATTTTTTATCTTTAATATCTATTGCTGGAAATATTTTCATTTTATAAATTTATAAAATTATCAATTATTTTTAGACCAGTTTTATCACTTTTTTCAGGGTGAAACTGTGTTCCAAATATATTTTCTTTTTCAACAGCNCAAACTATATTTGATGAATAATCAGTTGTTGCAACTATAACTGACTTATCATTTGGAATAAATTCATAACTGTGAACAAAATACATATGAGAATTATTTTCTATATCTTTAAAAACTTTACTATCTTTTAGAATATTTATTTCGTTCCAGCCAATGTGGGGAAGTTTATATTTGTTATTTTGATTGTTAATCTTAGATACCTTTCCAGAAATCCAACCTAAACCATTAGTTTCAGTTTCCTCATAGCCAATATCTGCAAACATTTGAAGTCCAACACAAATACCAAGCAGTGGTTTTTTATTATTAATTGCAAATTCATTTAAGGTATCCACTAAGCCATTGATACTGTTTAGAGCATCAAAACAGCTTTTAAACGAGCCTTGGCCTGGTAATACTACCTTGTCACTCAATTTTATCTTTTCTAAATCTGAGGTTACTCCAATATTTATTTTTTCTTTAGCAACTTCTTTAAAAGAATTTATAACAGAGCTAATGTTGCCCGAATTATAATCAACAATTGTGACATTCATTAAACTTATAATGAGCCTTTAGTTGATGGAATACTCTTCTTGCTTCTAGGATCCATCTCTAATGCTTCTCTTAATGATCTCGCTAAAGCTTTATAGCAAGACTCAATAATGTGGTGACTATTGTCTCCGTAAATATTTTCAACGTGCATAGTAATACCAGCAGATTGAGAAAATGCTTGGAACCATTCCTTAAATAATTCTGTGTCCATCTCACCAAGTTTTTCTACTTTTAATTTTACTTTCCAAATTAAATAAGGTCTATTTGAAACATCAATAGCAACTCTTGTTAAAGTTTCATCCATTGGAATAACTCTGTGTGCATAACGTTTTATTCCTACAAATTTTTTTGCAGCTTTTTTTAATGCTTCACCGATTGCTATCCCTGTATCTTCTGTTGTGTGGTGAAGATCAATGTGAGTGTCACCTTTTGCTTTAACTTTTAAATCTATAAGAGAATGCTTCGATAATTGTTCAAGCATATGATCTAAAAAACCTATACCAGTATCGATTTGGTATTTGCCTTTTCCATCAATATTAACCTCAACGCTAATACTGGTTTCTTTTGTTTTTCTGGATACTTTTCCTTTTCTAGACATATTTTGTAAAGGTATACATACATAATCCAAGTATATCAATATCAGTATATACACTTGAAGTATTATAAATAATTACCATTTATCCTTTATGACAACAATTGTACTTGTAAGAAAAAATAATGAAGTAGTAGTTGCTGGTGATGGACAAGTTAGTATGGGAAATACTGTCGTTAAGAGTACAGCTTCAAAAATTAGAAAAATAGAAAAAAGAGATGTGGTTGCCGGTTTTGCTGGATCAACAGCAGATGCACTTACACTATTTGAGCGATTAGAAGCAAAAATTGAAAAACATGCAGGTAACTTATCTAGAGCAGCTGTTGAATTAGCAAAAGATTGGAGAACTGATAAATATTTAAGAAGATTAGAAGCATTAATGGCGATCGGTGATAAAGAGCATAGCTATATAATTTCTGGAACAGGTGATGTATTAGAACCAGAAGGTGATGTAATCGGAATTGGATCAGGTGGAAATTATGCTTTGGCTGCTGGAAAAGTTTTAATGGAAACAGATAAGAGTGCTGAAGAGATTGCAAAAAAAGCAATTAAAGTTGCTTCAGAAATTTGTGTGTTTACAAATGATAATATTAAGGTTCTAAAAATATAATGGAAAACTCAAACGTAACTCCTTTGGTTCCTAAAGATAAAAGTGCTAAGGAAGAAAGTTCCCTAGTAAGTTCATTATCTCCAAGAGAGATAGTTTCTGAGCTAGATAGATTTGTTGTAGGACAAAACAAAGCTAAAAAAGCAGTAGCTGTTGCACTGAGAAATAGGTGGCGAAGACAAGCTCTCAAAGGTGAAATGAAAAATGAAGTTTTACCAAAAAATATTTTAATGATTGGGCCAACAGGAGTTGGTAAAACAGAAATTTCCAGAAGACTATCAAAACTTGCTGAAGCACCATTTGTTAAAGTTGAGGCCACAAGATTTACTGAAGTTGGTTATGTTGGACGAGATGTAGAACAAATAATAAGNGACTTAATGGAAATCTCGATNGCATTAGAGAAAGTAAAAATGAGAAAAGAAGTTCATGCTCAAGCCCAAAAATCAGCTGAAGAAAAAGTATTAGATGCATTAGTNGGAAAAAAAGCAAGCCTTGCAACAAGAGAAAGTTTTAGAAAAAGACTNNGAAATGGTGATTTAGATGATAATGAAATTGAAATAGCTGTTAGTGACANTGGATCAAGTAATACTTCCTTTGAGATACCTGGAATGCCTGGGGCAAATGTAGGCATGATAAATATTGGAGAAATGCTTGGAAAATCAATGGGCAATAAAGAAAAAAAGAAGAAAATGACGGTGAAAGAATCCCATGAAATACTAATTAACGATGAAGCAGATAAATTAATTGAACAGGATAAAATTATTAAGGCTGCAAAACTATCTACAGAAAATAATGGTATAGTTTTTCTTGATGAAATAGATAAAATTTCTGCAAGAACAGATAGAGTTGGTGGGGATGTATCTCGTGAAGGTGTTCAAAGAGATTTATTGCCTTTAATAGAAGGAACCACAGTAAATACAAAACATGGTCCAATTAAAACTGATCATATCTTATTCATTGCTTCTGGAGCATTTCAACTCGCAAAACCTTCTGATCTGCTACCTGAACTGCAAGGAAGATTGCCAATAAGAGTTGAGCTAGAAGCATTAACTAGTGATGACTTTAAAAGAATTTTAAGAGA
>JGI26273J51734_10000880_pt1 | contig 16104 bp, 10 predicted proteins | sample SaaInlV_125m_DNA_FD_51734 | JGI IMG/M metagenome (IMG submission 51734) | reverse complement strand
TTCAAAATCGATGATTGTGTAACAAATATCGTCTGCCGCTTCTACTAAATAAGCAAGCGGATGTCGGTAAAAAGAAACATCCTCTGAAATTGATTTTTGCTTTAGCCCCAATTCCAACGCTACATCTAAAAATGATTCTTTTTCTGATTGAAAAAACCCATACTTCTTATCTACAATGTGATTTGTTGGTTTTTTAGGAAGACTCTCTTTTGGATATTTCATAAAGGCTCCCAATGTTGCATAAGACAATCTCAGCCCTCCGAAAACTCCTTCCCTACTTTCTGTAAGAATTTTAAACCCATTTGCATTTCCCTCAAAATCAATTAAATCTTGGTACTCCTTTTCTGTTAAATCAGCTTTATATTGAAGTCCTTTTCCCGATTTAAAATACTCTCCAATAGCTTTTTCTCCAGAATGTCCAAAAGGTGGATTTCCAATATCATGTGTTACCGAAGCTGCAGCTACAATTGCTCCGAAATCATTAAACGTATATCCCAATTTTTTTAGGTTTGGATGGCGTTCAAGTAAAATTTTACCCACTCTTCTCCCCAGCGTTCTTCCCACTACAGATACCTCTAAGCTGTGTGTTAAACGCGTGTGCACAAAGTCGGTTTCTGAAAGTGGTATGACTTGTGTTTTATCTTGTAAACTTCTAAATGCAGATGAAAATATAATTCTATCAAAATCTACATCAAAACCTAACCGTGTTTCGTCTTGTGTTGCTCTTAGTCGTTGTTGGGTATCCCCAAAGCGCTTTAAAGAAAGAAGTTGTTCCCAATTCATAGTATGCTAAAGTTGTTTGTGATGAACACAATTAAATACGTTCCGTTTTTTTATTACTTAGTTTCTCGAATATACAAGACTAAAAAGTGATACGAAAGTACAAAAAAAGAGAAGCATTGCTACTTCTCTTTTTTTGTACTTTAAAATTTATAAACCTTCAATTGTTTCTAAAAATTCGTTTTTTTAAGAACCACACATTAGGCAATCATCGTCTGGTGCTCCATTTTTGGAAGCGTCTACCATTGCTTTGAATTCTTCAGGAGTCATTGGCTTCTCTTCTTCAATTACGGCTGCTTTCTTTTCTTTAGAAACAGTAAACTGAATTGCATTTACAGCAGATTTTGTTCTTAAATAATACATTCCTGTTTTTAAACCAGATTTCCAAGCATAAAAATGCATTGATGTTAATTTCGCATAATCTGGGTCTTTCATAAACAAGTTTAAAGATTGTGATTGATCAATAAAATAGCCTCTGTGACGAGCCATATCTATAATATCTTTCATACTCATTTCCCAAACTGTTTTGTACAACTCTCTTAATTCAGCTGGAATTGCTTCCACATGTTGTATCGAACCATTTGCACGCATAATGTCTTCTTTCATGTCATTATCCCACAAATTAAGTTCAACTAAATCCTCTAACAAATGCTTGTTGACAACAATAAACTCTCCAGACAATACCCTTCTTGTGTAAATATTAGAAGTATAGGGCTCAAATGCTTCATTGTTCCCTAAAATTTGAGATGTTGATGCCGTTGGCATTGGTGCAACCAACAAGGAATTTCTAACTCCGTGTTTCATTACTTGCTTTCGTAGTTTTGCCCAATCCCAATTTCCACTCAACTCATCGTCTTTAATTCCCCACATGTTAAACTGAAATTCTCCCTCTGACATTGGAGATCCTTTAAAAGTAGAATACGGTTCTTTTGCTTTTGCTATTTCCATTGAAGAAGTTACAGCCGCAAAGTACATCGTTTCAAAAATTTCTTGATTTAACTTTTTAGCTTCATCAGAAGTAAAAGGCAAACGTAACATAATAAAAGTATCTGCTAATCCTTGTATCCCCAGGCCTACAGGTCTGTGTCTAAAGTTAGAGTTTTCAGCTTCTTTTACAGGATAGAAGTTCATGTCTATAACTGTATCTAGGTTACGAGTTACTTTTTTAGTTACATCAAATAATTTTTTATGATTGAAAAATTTCTCTCCATTTTCTTTTTCAGAAATAAACATTGGCAATGCAATAGAAGCTAAATTACACACAGCAACTTCGTCTTTTGCAGTGTATTCCATAATTTCTGTACAAAGATTCGAAGAACGAATGGTTCCAAGATTTTTCTGATTTGATTTTCTATTTGCTGCATCTTTATACAACATATAAGGAGTCCCTGTTTCTATTTGAGATTCTAAAATTTTCTCCCAAAGTTCACGCGCTTTGATTGTTTTTCTTCCCTTTCCAGCAGCTTCATAACTTGTATACAAACGCTCGAATTCTTCACCGTGAGTGTCATATAAATGTGGACATTCATGTGGGCACATCAANGTCCATTCTGCATCTTCTTGAACACGACTCATAAATAAATCTGAGACCCACATTGCATAAAACAGATCTCTTGCTCGCATTTCTTCTTTACCGTGATTTTTCTTCAAATCTAAAAAATCAAAAATATCAGCATGCCATGGCTCTAAGTACATTGCAAATGAGCCCTTTCGTTTTCCTCCTCCTTGATCTACATAACGGGCAGTATCATTGAACACCTTTAGCATGGGAACAATACCATTGGAAGTTCCATTGGTTCCCGCTATATAAGAACCTGTTGCTCTAATATTGTGTAAAGAAAGCCCGATTCCTCCCGCAGATTGCGAAATTTTTGCTGTTTGCTTTAAGGTATCGTAAATCCCTTCTATACTATCGTCTTGCATTTGTAATAAGAAACAAGAAGACATCTGTGGTTTTGGGGTCCCTGCATTGAACAAGGTTGGAGTTGCATGCGTAAAATATTTTTTACTCATTAACTCATAAGTTGCGATCGCTTCATTAATATCGTTTTTGTGAATCCCTATAGAAACACGCATTAACATGTGTTGTGGACGCTCTGCAATCTGACCATTCAACTTTAATAAGTAGGAACGCTCTAATGTTTTAAACCCAAAATAATCATAATTAAAATCCCTGTTATAAATAATCGTAGAATCTAATTTTTCTGCGTTTGCTTTAACTATCTCATATACATCATCAGCCAACAATGGTGCTTTTTTATTTGTACGAGGATTTACATAATAATACAAATCATCCATCGTTTCCGAGAAAGATTTCTTAGTGTTTTTGTGCAAGTTTGAAACGGCAATCCTTGCTGCTAGTTTTGCATAATCTGGATGAGCTGTTGTCATTGTAGCAGCAGTTTCTGCTGCTAAATTATCTAATTCTGAAGTTGTGACACCATCATACAACCCTTCAATTACACGCATGGCAACTTTCACAGGATCAACAATTTTATTTAATCCGTAGCACATCTTCTTAACTCTCGCAGTGATTTTATCGAACATCACTGGCTCTTTTTTGCCGTCTCTTTTTAATACAAACATGAATATATAGGTTTTATTTGATTGATAAATTCGTCAAAACATCCACTTTTTGACAAACTATTTTATTTATTATTATGGGGGTGTATGTAAACTCTAAAAATCTGAATCGAAACTGATGCTTCCTGTACCTCCAGATTTTACACCTGCTTTTTGGTATTCGGAAACTCTTTTCTCAAAGAAATTAGTTTTTCCTTCCAAAGAAATCATTTCCATGAAGTCAAAGGGATTTGTAACATTGTACTCTTTTTCACAGTTGAATTCGCCTAATAATCTGTCTGTTACAAACTCTAAATATTGCGTCATTAATTTAGCGTTCATCCCTATCAAACTAACCGGTAAGGATTCTGTCACAAACTCACGCTCAATATTCAATGCGTCTACAATAATTTCTTTGATTCTTTCTTTAGAAACTTTGTTTACGATGTGGTGGTTGTGTAAATGAACAGCAAAATCACAATGCAATCCTTCATCACGAGAAATTAATTCATTGGAAAAAGTCAAACCTGGCAACAATCCTCTTTTCTTCAACCAGAAAATAGAACAAAATGCTCCTGAAAAGAAAATACCTTCCACAGCAGCAAATGCAATTAAACGTTCTGCAAAAGAATCTGATTCAATCCATTTTAATGCCCAATCAGCTTTTTTCTTAATTGCAGGGAAAACCTCGATTGCTCTGAATAATTGATCTTTTTCTTGCTCATTTTTAACATAGGTATCGATTAACAAAGAATAGGTTTCTGANTGAACATTCTCCATCATAATTTGAAAACCATAGAAAAATTTTGCTTCAGAGTATTGTACTTCATTTACAAAATTTTCTGCAAGATTCTCATTGACAATACCATCTGATGCAGCAAAAAACGCTAATATGTGTTTGATAAAATAACGCTCGTCTTCTGACAATTTATTATTCCAGTCCAAAACATCTTCTGACAAATCAATCTCTTCAGCGGTCCAAATACAGGCTTGTTGCTTTTTGTACCAATCCCACAAATCGTCGTGTTGAATTGGGAAAATTACAAATCTGTTATCGTTTGGCTGTAAAATTGGTTCTTGTTTAGACATTATCTTGAAAAATTTTGTGTTGTTGGACATTTTTTAACCGTTGAAAACGATCTCTACAAATATTCAATTTTTTGTTTCAAAATGAAAGTCTTAGTTATTCACAAAACCTTGAAGTTTTTAACAAAATGATGATTTAATCATTTTTTTGGTGAAAAGTGAGATTTATTAATATATTGATTTACAGTGATTTAAAATCTAAAAAACGTGGAAACTACTATATTTATTGACATTTCTAAAAAACGCTTCAAAAAAAATATTATTACAAATTCTCATTACAAATATTGCTTTTTTTCCAATCTGTTTTTAATCTCAAATGTTAAACAAAATTGATAAATAAAAGACTTTTGTAAAACCAACTAATAATAGTATTATATTTGAAGTATTATTAACAAATATATTTATCATAGTGAAAAAAGGAACCGTAAAATTCTTCAACGAATCTAAAGGATTTGGATTTGTAACAGAAGATGATTCAAATACAGAGTATTTTGTACATGTATCAGGATTAGTAGATGAAATTAGAGAAGGTGATTCAGTAGAATTTGATCTAAAAGAAGGTAGAAAAGGTTTAAATGCAGTAGACGTTAGAGTTATCTAATACTGTTTTTAAAACATTTAAAACAAACAAGTCGCTTAAAAATTTTTTAAGCGATTTTTTTTTGTCGTATTTTTGTAGAAATTCATTCAACATGAAAAATAGATTTCCAAAAATTATTCAAATTTCAATCATTTCTCTCTATCTAATTTTTTTAGCAGGAGCTATTGTTAGAATGACTGGATCTGGAATGGGATGTCCTGATTGGCCTAAATGTTTTGGATACTATATTCCTCCGACATCGGAAGAACAAATTAGCTGGAAACCTTACACGGAATATCAAGAGGGAGTAATTATCATTAAAAATGATACATTATATGTTACCCAAAACACCCTCACAACATCCGGGAAATTTAATCCACGTAATTGGGAGAACTATACCAAACACGATTATGCTAAATTTAATAAATACCATACCTGGACAGAATACATCAATAGACTTGTTTCTGTTTTAGCTGGATTTATCTTCTTGTTTCTTATATACGGTGCTGCAAAATTTTGGAAAGATGATAAACGAATCCCAGGAATTGCTTTTACCGCTTTTTTCTTAATGTTGTTTGAAGCTTGGCTAGGGAAGACCGTAGTAGACTCTAACCTAACCCCCGCTATAATCACAATTCATATGGTTGTAGGTTTGTTCATTATTGGACTTTTATTACAATTACAATTTATAACTTCGAATAAAAAACAGCACTTTAAATATGATGCTACCTTTAACAAACTACTCATTATTTCTCTAATTTTTTCACTTGTTCAAATTGCGATGGGAACTCAAGTAAGACAATTTATAGATGAACAAGTAAAACTTTTTGGCTTCGAAAACAAAGAATATAGTTTAATGAACCCAAGCTTTAAATTTTATTTTCACAGATCTTTTACTATTGCAATCGTACTTGTAAACTTTGGTTTGTTTTATTTCAATCAACTAAAAAAATTAGGATACCATCTTGTAAATTGGATTGTCTTTTTAATCTTTTTAGAGACCATTACTGGAATTTTAATGTATTATGCAGAATTCCCAATGGGAACTCAAGCCATTCATTTATTATCTGGTGCAATTTTATTCGGATTGCAATTTTATTTGTGGTTACAAAGTCGTTCCACAAAGCTCTTAAAAAAAGAATCCACGTAAGTAATCGCTATTTATTGGTATTTAAAACGCTGTAATCTCAAATAAAAAAGAGGCAATTTATGGATGCGCATTCACCCAAACCTCGCCATCTGAAAAATATTCTTTTTTCCAAATAGGAACCCTTTCTTTTAGAGTGTCATTTCTTACCACACCTATAAACGCAGCAATTCCGCCGCAAGAATCATCAGCTACAAAACGATAACATTCTTCTGGATCTAGTTTTTCTGAGGTTATTTTTATGGAAGTTTTCATCATTAGTCTACAAAAACAATAATTCAAAATGTATCTTTGGTCTGTAATTTCAATACTTAATAAAAATGAAAAATCTCTTCAGAATTATAAGTTTTTTAGAAGGCGTTTCCTACCTGTTATTAATGAGTTTAGGATTGTATTATAAATATGCTTTAAACGATCCTAGTTTTGTGAAAATATTTGGAATGCCTCACGGAATCCTATTTATGCTTTACATTGTTTTAGCCGTAACACTAAAAAACCAAATGAAATGGAGCTATAAGAATTTGGGAATTGTTTTAGCCGCCTCCATAATCCCTTTTGGTACCTTTTATATTGATAAAAAATACTTGCGATAATTGTTAACCACCACTTACCGGAGGTATAACTGCTATTACATCGTTCTCTTTTAAGACCAACTCATCAGCAGCATAACTTTCATTTACAGCGATTGCATAAGAATTTAGCTGTTTTAACTGCGTATATTTCTTCTTCAATAAGTTCTTAAAACTGGCTACGGTTATCGTTTCAACAACATCCAGATCTAAACTTGAAATTTCTGTAAGCTCTGCTGCAATACCGAAAAAGAGTATTTGAATCTTCATTTTACAAAATTAATTAAACATACTTATTTTAAACACTAATCCCTCGTTTTTAATTCCTCCATAATTAGAATGCACATAATCTATTCGTAAAAAACGCCATTTTCCAAAGCCAATATTGCTCAATCCTATCGCAGACTCTGTATACGGGTTCTTATCCGCCATAAACAAGCCTTTCCCTCCCGCAACAATATGAAAGTTCAATCGATTTAACAATGGTATTTTACTTAAAATAGCCCCTCTAAAATTATGTTCTATATGCATCTCTGCATATTTATCATTGGTGAAATATTTGTAATATGGCAGAAGGTCAAAACTATTTAATTGGTTAACAGTAACAAAGGTTAGCTGATTACCATTGGCTTGTAAATTATCCATAAAAGCAATGTCTTTCTTTTTTAAAAACAATCCTCCTTTAACATTATAAGAGAAATCGCCGTAATTACCTGCACTAATATCTTGTTTTAAATTAGCTGTAAATAAATCTGAATTTAAATTAGCATTTGACGCTGCAAAATTCTTCCTATAATTTACAGTTAAAGAAGGGTACTTCTCATTGCCCATATTAAACTTTCTATCTGGGTATGATAAATACTTCTGATTAAAAACAAATGTTGCGCCAATATTTAAAGTTGCTATTTTGTGAGCTGTAAATGCAGCGTTCTCGTAATCTGTTTTATCTAAAGGATTGTTAGATGTATAAGGAGCATTCTTACTTTGTCTTGCAAAAGAGTAATTATTGGTATTAAAAAGTGGCTTTCTATTTGCGTACTCTAAAGATGTTGAAAAGAAAATTCCATTTTTAATTTCTTCTGAATAGGTGATTTTTGCAAACTCTTTTTCGTAAATTTTGAAATAATTATCTCTTAAATATAACGATATAATTGTATTGTCTAAACCAGAAATTGGTTCTCTACCGTTAAATTGTGCAGTTGTAACTCCTCCAGATACACCTATTTGAGGTCTAGAAATATTATTCCACTTTTTAGTAAAAAAAAAGGTGGGTCTTAAGCGTTTGTCTGAAAAACTATAGTTAGCTTTCACACCCGAATTCCACCATTTTCCCTTATCATTCAATCTTTTAAAATAGTTAAAACCTAAAGTCGTGTTTAAACCTTGTACGGTATTAAAACCAGAATTACCTAGTAATCCGTTAAAATATAAAGACCATTTTTCAAAAGAATTTCTAAATGTATAACCTGTAATTGGCGAAAGCAGATTTAATTTATTTTGCTTTTTATTTATAGAATCTAAATATTTTTTTGACTTTCGAACCAGTTTAATACTGTCTTTAATTGAATAATCTTTGACTTCATCTGCTGTTAGTGGAACTGGACGAATTTCCCTCCAGTAAACGTCGTCTTTTTTAGTGGCTTCTTTTGCAAAAGCTAAAACTTCATTTGAAAATGTGCCTATATTAATCTTTGGCGTGAAATTATAGTTTGAATAAGCGGATGAAAATTTACCATCAAACTTCCACATAAGAAAATTAATTTGAAATTCAATANTTTGGCTGATTAACACCCAAGAATCATTTTCTTCTGAATAATTATAACCTTGTTTTAAAGACAAAAGATCTATTGCTGGAAAGTTTACTTGCGCACCAGTAACAGTAACATCTGCGCCATAGATAGCCCAATCGTCTTCAACAATGTAAATACTACCGCTAAAAACAGGATCATTTTTCCGTTTTGGAAGTAGTTTTATTTTATTGATTAGTTTTCCGTTTTTGGCATAAAAAGTTCCGATGAGTTTAAAACGATAATAGCTAAATGCGTTTGAAGAAAGTGGAGAAATTAAATCATTTCCAAGCTCAACACTATTTTCATAGAAGTTGATATTCGCATCTTCTGCTCTGTTAAAACTCGGGCCGTTATCTTTTCCTGATACTTTAGAAGCGGTAATTTTTTCTTTAAATTTTGTAGGGCTTTTTTGATATGTGATTTCAGAAATAGTTTCAGAAAGATACACAATCCCACTTCTAGTAGAGTCCAATCCACCACCAAAATCACCTAGAGATCGACCTAACCATTTTTCTGGAGCCTCTTTTATTTTATACAACCCACGAGAGTAAAAATTTGCAGTATACTTTGAAAACTTATCTGTAATTTTATCTTTATTGGCAATTACATTTCTAATAATAGCATTTGCAGGGTTGTCTTTCGTGGAAATTACAACTTCCTCTAATTGTATATTTTCTTCCTCTAATTCAATATTTAGTTCAAAAGGGAAAGAGGTAATGTTTATTTCTTTTTTTAACGTTTGATACCCTAAAGTCTGAAAAATAATTGTGTGTTTTCCTTTTTTTTGAATCTTTAAAACATATCCTCCATTGTCATTGGTCGTAGTTCCTGTTAGGGTTTTTTCTAAATAAACACTTACAAATGATAACGGATTTTTTTGTGTATCTGTTACTTTACCTTTTACTTGAGCTAAAATTGACATGGGTATAAACAGAAGTACAAAAAGAAGAAATAGTTTTTTCACAGCGATTTTTTCTTATATAACCTAAAAGTAACGTTTTTATTACAAATAAACCCTCCCTATAAAGAGTTTCTCTACAAATCACTCCTAAAACAAATCTCATTTAAAAATAGTGAGCGGAACTAAAAAAAATATTTAAATACTACTTTTAAGTTTTTAAAAGCATCAAAAATCTATTTGCTCTTTCTTTGAAAAGCCTATATTTGTTTACTGTAAAATAGCAATTATCAATTTATGAGCAATTCTAGAAAACGACATGAGGCTTTGTTGTACCACGCGAAACCAAAACCAGGAAAAATTGAAGTCATTCCTACAAAAAAATATGCCACTCAGCACGATTTGGCCCTTGCGTATTCTCCGGGGGTCGCAGAACCTTGTTTAGAAATTGCAAAAGACAAAAATAATGTATACAAATATACAGCTAAAGGAAATTTAGTCGCTGTAATTTCAAATGGAACTGCAGTTTTAGGTTTGGGAGATATTGGCCCAGAAGCCTCAAAACCTGTGATGGAAGGAAAAGGGTTGCTCTTTAAAATTTTTGCAGATATTGATGTTTTTGATATCGAAGTTGACGCAACAGATGTAGAGTCTTTTATCCAAACTGTAAAAGCAATTGCGCCTACTTTTGGTGGAATAAACTTAGAGGATATTAAAGCTCCTGAAGCCTTTGAAATTGAAAGACGCCTGAAAGAAGAATTGAATATTCCTGTCATGCACGATGACCAACACGGAACTGCAATTATTTCTGCAGCTGCATTAAAAAATGCCATTGATATTACAGANAAAGATATTCGTAAAGTAAAAATTGTAGTTAANGGTGCTGGTGCTGCAGCAATTTCTTGTACACGTTTATATTTAAAGTTAGGTGTAAAAAGAGAAAATGTTGTAATGTGCGACAGTAAAGGTGTTATTAGAAAAGATAGAGAAAATCTTACCTCACAAAAAGCAGAATTTGCAACAGATAGAGATTTAGAAACTTTAGATGAAGCAATGCAAAATGCAGATGTTTTTATAGGGCTGTCTAAAGGGAATATTGTTTCGCCAGAAATGCTTTTATCCATGACAGAGAATCCTATTGTTTTTGCAATGGCGAACCCTGAGCCTGAAATAGAATATGATATTGCTGTTGCAACAAGAAACGATATTATCATGGCAACAGGAAGATCTGATCATCCTAACCAGGTAAATAATGTCCTTGGGTTCCCATTTATTTTTAGAGGTGCTTTAGATGTTAGGGCGACAAAAATTAATGAAGAAATGAAAATGGCAGCCGTTCATGCTTTGGCTGATCTGGCAAAAAAATCTGTTCCAGAACAAGTAAACATTGTTTATGACGAAGTGAGTTTAACCTATGGAAGAGAATATATCATTCCAAAACCTTTTGACCCAAGATTAATCTATGAAATTCCTCCAGCAATTGCGAAAGCAGCAATGGATTCTGGCGTAGCAATGGAACCTATTGAAGATTGGGATAGATACAGAGAGCAACTCATGGAAAGATCTGGATCTGGAAGTAAAGAAATTAGACTTTTACACAACAGAGCTAAAAGTAAAAGAAAACGCATCGTTTTTGCTGAAGCAGATCATTTAGATGTCTTAAAAGCTGCTCAAAGAGTCCATGAAGAAAAACTTGGGAAACCAATTTTATTAGGCCGTAAGGAAGTTATTTTAGGATTGATGGAAGAAATTGGATTCTCGGCAAAAATTCCTATTATAGACCCAAAAACCGATGAGGAAACTGAGCGAAGAGAACGCTTTGGAGAGACCTACTGGAAAAGTAGACAGCGCAAAGGACGAACGCTCTCTGAAGCAAAGAAATTAATGCGAGAGCGTAATTATTTTGCTGCAATGATGGTCAATGTAGGCGAAGCAGATGCTTTAGTTACTGGATACTCGAGACCTTACCCTACGGTTGTAAAACCAATATTAGAACTTATTAAAAGAGACAAAGGAATTACTAAAATTGCAGCCACAAATCTAATGCTTACCAAGCAAGGACCTTTATTTTTAGCAGACACCACTATTAACATCAATCCTACAGCTAAAGATTTGGTTAAAATTTCACAAATGGCGGCTAATTTTGTAAAGATGTTTGGTCTAAAACCAAATATAGCGATGGTCTCTTTTTCTAATTTTGGTTCTTCAAGTTCTGAAACTTCTAAAAAAATTAGTGAAGCAGTTTCCTACTTACACCGCTATCTTCCTGAGCTATCAGTAGATGGAGAGCTTCAAGCAGATTTTGCCCTTAATCGAGAAATGCTAGCAAAAGAATTTCCATTTTCAAAACTAAATGGTAAAAAAGTAAATGTATTAATATTCCCAAATTTAGAATCTGCAAACATCACCTATAAATTATTAAAAGAATTGCATGAAGCAGAATCGATAGGTCCTGTTATTCTGGGATTAAGTAAACCTGCTCATATTTTACAATTGGGTGCTAGTGTAGATGAGATCGTAAATATGGCTGCTTTGGCTGCTGTAGATGCACAAGAAAAAGAAAAAAGAAAAAAGAAATAAAATTGTTTCTTTACAGACAAAAATTAGGCATATGATTACACAAATTAGAGGAAGACTCGTAGAGAAACATCCGACAGAAATAGTTGTAGAATGTAACGGTGTTGGATATTTACTTCATATTTCTCTGAACACTTTTTCTAATTTACCAGAAGAGGAAGCTGTTCTTTTATATACTCATTTATCGATAAGGGAGGATGCCCATACTCTTTTTGGGTTCATCACAAAAACAGAAAGAGCTGTTTTTAAATTATTAATCTCTGTTTCTGGCGTGGGTCCAAGTATTGCGAGAACAATGTTATCTTCCATGACTGCAGAGGAGATACAACATGCAATTGCATCAGAAAATGTTCCGCTTATTCAATCTGTAAAAGGGATTGGCGCAAAAACAGCACAAAGAGTCATTGTAGATCTAAAAGACAAAATTTTAAAGACTTTTGAGATCGATGAAGTTTCTACACTTCTAAACAATACCAATAAAAATCAAGCGTTATCTGCTTTAGATGTTTTAGGTTTTAATAAAAAACAATCGGAAAAAGTTATTTCTATGATCTTAAAAGAGAACCCAGAAGCTTCAGTTGAAAATTTGATAAAACTAGCATTAAAGAATTTATAATAATTTGATAAAATTTTTAAACAATATATTTATTCTTTTTATTGTTGCTTTCCTAGCAAACACTTCGACCTATGCTCAAAAAAAGAAAAAAGATTCTGTAATTGTAAATAAAGACAGTATCATTTTAAAATATAATTTTAAAAAAAATCAAACAGGAGGGCTGTTTCTAGACTATCTAGCAAATAAAGAAATTATATTTGATAAAGATTTAAACAAATATGTAATTGTAGAAAAAATTGGGAATTACTACACAAAAACACCTGTTTTCCTTTCTCCAAAAGAGTATGCCCAATATCGTTTAAAAAGGGATATGACCCAATACTTTAAAGACAAAGTAAGCGCCACAAACCCAAAGAAAAAAGGGGCCTCAGCAGCTCAAAAAGATTTATTGCCAACCTATTATGTAAATTCAGAATTTTTTAAATCAATTTTTGGTGGAAATACGATCAAATTTACCCCCACAGGAAATCTAAATTTAAAATTAGGATTTATCTATCAAAACACAGAAAACCCCCAATTATCAGAAGAAAACAGAAGTAGTTTCACTTTTGACTTTGACCAACAAATCAATGCTAGTATCAAGGCTAAGGTTGGAGAACGACTTGAATTTACTGCAAATTATGACACACAGTCTACCTTCGATTTTCAGAATTTAGTTAAAGTGGCGTTTGTCCCACCCTCGCTCTCTGATATTGAATATAACGAAGATGGAATTTTACAAGGACTGGAAGCAGGAAATATTTCCATGCCTATTAAAAATGCTTTAATTAATGGGGCTCAAAGTTTATTTGGTGTAAAAACACAGTTNAAATTTGGGAATACAAACGTAACAGCAGTTTTTTCTCAACAAAATTCAGAAAGTAAAACCGTTGTTGCTGAAGGAGGTGCCTCTGTAGAGCCTTTTCAACTAAAAGCAACCGATTATGATAATGATCGTCACTTTTTCTTGTCACAATACTTTATAGATAATTATGCTAATTCTCTAAAAAACTACCCTCTAATTAATAGTCAAACCAATATTACGAGAATAGAAGTTTGGGTTACAAATAGAAACGCAAGTACAGATGACTTTAGAAGTATTGTTGCTTTAGCAGATATTGGTGAGTCTAAGAATGAGGTCTTTGTTAATCAAACAGGAGCAGTTCAACCGACAAATCCTCCCTCTACAAGTGGTGGAAATATTCCTACAAATGAATCTAATAATCTAGCCGAATTATTAACTTCAACCAGTGGGATTAGAAGTATCTCCTCTGTAAATAGCACCTTGCAAGGATACAATATGGAAGAGGGCTTGGATTATTCTGTATTGGAAAATGCTAGAAAATTAACCCAAAATGAATACAAAATAAACGCTCAATTAGGTTTTATCTCTTTAAATAGAAGGTTAAATGATGGAGAAGTTTTAGCCGTTGCTTATGAATATACTGTTGCGGGGGGTGTGACTGGAAGTACTAAAAATTCTTTTAAAGTTGGAGAATTTTCAAACGATGGGATTCAATCTCCTAATGCTTTGGCTGTAAAATTATTACGTAGTGAAATTTTAAAAACAAAAAGAGAAGATGGTCTTGGTGGAGAAGAAGCTTTTCCTACATGGCGCTTGATGATGAAAAATGTTTATGCCCTTGGTGCTTTTCCATTGACACAGGACGGTTTTCGTTTCGAAATTCAATACAGGGATGATCAAACAGGAATCCCATCCAACGTTTTACAAAATGCTAAAACTGACGGAATCTCTAATTTGCCATTACTACAAATTTTAAAATTAGATCAATTGGATCAAAGTCAATTTAAGTCTCCTGACGGATTTTTTGACTATGTAGAAGGGATTACCGTTAATTCTCAAAATGGGTTCATCTTTTTCCCAGAGCCAGAGCCTTTTGGAAATGATTTGGTACAACAAAATGCAAATGATATTGGTTTAGATGAAACCTTAGATGGTGCCTTTATATTCAAAGAATTATATTTAAATACAAAAATTAATATTCAAAATAATTTTCAAAATAAAGACAAATATTTCTTAAAAGGATATTTTAAATCAGAAAATTCTGGAGGAATTCCGATTGGTGCATTCAATGTGCCAAGAGGTTCTGTTAGTGTAAGTTCTGGAGGAAGGCAATTGGTTGAAGGAGTAGATTATGTGGTGGATTATCAACTAGGTCGGGTACAAATTATTGATCCAGGATTACAATCTTCAGGAAACCCGATAAACATTTCTACAGAAAATAATGCGGTATTTAATCAGCAACGTAAAACTTTTATGGGGGTCGATGTTGAACATAAATTTTCAGATAAATTTATTGTTGGTGCTACGATTTTAAACGTAAATGAAAGACCTATTACCCCCAAGGTAAACTTTGGCTCTGACCCAATAAATAATACCATGTTTGGGACAAACATAAATTACGCTACCGAAGTTCCTTTCTTTACAAAATTAGCAAACAAACTCCCTTTTGTAGATACAGACGTTCCATCAAATTTATCTGTAAGAGCAGATATGGCATATATTCTTCCTGGAACTCCTAGCGGAATAGATGTTACAGGTGCTGCAACTACCTATATAGATGATTTTGAAGCATCTCAAATTCCTATTAGTATATTATCTCCTTTAGATTGGTATGAGGCAAGTACCCCTAAATATTTTCCAGGTTTTAATGGAGAACAAGACGATTTATCTTACAATTATAAAAGAGGAAAACTTGCTTGGTATAATATTGATCAGATTTTTTATGGTTTAGGAAATACTCCTGCAAGTATTACTGCGGACGAACTTTCTAGAGCAGAAACAAGACAAATTAATTACAGTGAATTATTTCCAAATGTACAGTTAGATATTACACAAAATTCTTTAATTAGAACTTTAGACTTGGCCTATTTCCCTGCAGAAAGAGGTTCTTACAATTTCAACACCAATAACAACGACGTTGAAAACGATGGAACTTTTAAAAATCCACAACAAAATTGGGGAGGAATTATGAGGCCCCTAACTACAAATAATTTCGACCAAGCAAACGTTGAGTATCTTCAGTTTTGGGTAATGGATCCCTATGAAAATTATTCTCTTACAACCGAAGAAGGCTTGCCTCAAGGAATTGATCCCTTAGACCTTTCAAATCAGATTGGTGATATTTATATCCATTTAGGAAATGTTTCTGAAGACATTTTAAAAGATAGTCGAAAGATGTATGAGAATGGATTGCCAGAAACTGGTGGTCCTTTAAATACAGACCCAACAACTTGGGGGAAAGTTCCAACAAGTCCATCAATTATTTATACTTTTAATCAACAGGAGGAAGCTCGATCTAAGCAAGATGTTGGTTTTGACGGATTGTCTGATACTGAAGAATTTTCAAAATATAGCGCTACAATTCCAAACTTTGAAAAATTAAATCCCAATGATCCCGCTTCAGATAACTTTCAATTTTTTAGAGGGAGTGAGTTGGATGCAATTAATGCTTCAATTATTACCCGATATAAAAATTACAACAATACAGAAGGGAAT
>JGI26273J51734_10000876_pt1 | contig 16184 bp, 12 predicted proteins | sample SaaInlV_125m_DNA_FD_51734 | JGI IMG/M metagenome (IMG submission 51734) | reverse complement strand
GAAGGCCGCTAAGCCAATGCTTAATGATAGCTCTGCTCTATTAACATTAACNTATTTAGGAGCGATTCAAACCATCCCCAACTATAATGTTATGGGTTTGGCTAAAGCTAGTCTTGAAGCAAACACAAGATTTCTTGCAGCATCAATGGGTTTAAATAATATAAGGGTAAATGCTATTTCAGCTGGTCCAATAAAAACCTTGGCGGCATCAGGTGTAAAAAATTTCAGGAAGATGCTTACTCAGCATTCTTCACGAGCCCCTCTTGGAAGAACGGTAACAACTGAAGAAGTTGGCAATGTAGCTGCATTTTTATGCTCTGATTATGCAAGCGGGATAACTGGTGAAATTACATATGTAGATGCAGGGTTTAATACTGCTGCTATGCCTCTTAATGATTTTTCTGAAGATTAACTTTGGGTTTATATAATAAATATATTTTACCTAAAGTTCTTAACTGTGCTTGTGGATCAAAGCCTATAAACTATCAAAGATCTAAAATAGTTCCATTAGCAGAGGGTGTTATTCTAGATATTGGTATAGGTTCTGGTCTCAATATTCCTTTTTATGACGAATCTAACATTGATTATTTATATGGACTTGATCCATCACCTGAACTGTTAGAAATTGCTAAGAAAGTTGCAAAGACTAATGGCTTAGAAATAGATTTTTTAGAGTGTGGTGCTGAGTCTATACCATTACCAGACGATTCAATTGATACAATTGTAATTACATATACCATGTGCACGATTCCGGATGTTACTTTATCTATTTCAGAAATAATGAGAGTCCTAAAAAATAATGGTAAGTTGCTTTTTTGTGAACACGGGCTAGCACCAGATCCAAGTATTGCTAAATGGCAAAAAATAATTAATCCTATATGGAATAAAATTGCAGGCGGTTGTAATCTCAATAGAAATATTCCTGAACTCATTACTTCGTCTGGTTTTAAGATTTCTAATATGGAAGAAATGTATCTTCCAAACACCCCTAAATTTGCAGGCTATAATTATTGGGGAGTTGCTAGAAAATAAAAATTAATTTAAATACATAAGGAGAGATAATGTTTAAAAAATATAATTTATTCATCTTGATGCTTGCGAGCATCTATACATTAAATATCTATTCATCATCTGTTGAACAGATTATTGTTAAGCATAAAGATCGTTTTTCAGATGTGGCGCTAAAGATTTGGGACCATGCTGAGATGGGGTATCAAGAAATTAAAAGTTCAAACCTACTAGCAACTGAATTAGAAAAAGTAGGATTTAAAGTAACAAGAAATGTTGCAGGCATACCAACTGCCTTTATCGCAGAATATGGTTCTAGTGGGCCAATAATAGGAATATTAGGTGAGTTTGATGCTTTGCCTGGGCTTGCACAATCAATATCCCCTTTTAAAGAGGTTGTTAATAATGGAACTGGTGCAGGTCATGCATGCGGACATCATTTATTTGGTGCAGCTTCAGCATGGGCAGCAGTAAGTATAAAGGAGTGGTTAGAAACTAATAATATAGATGGAAGAATTAGATTTTACGGAACACCAGCAGAAGAAGGAGGCTCGGGTAAGGTCTATATGGTTAGAGAGGGATTGTTTAGTGATGTAGATATCGTTCTTCATTGGCATCCAGATGATATTAATTCTGCAAACTCTAGAACTTCAAATTCAAATAAATCTGCAAAATTTACATTTAAAGGTATCTCTTCACATGCTGCAGGTGCACCTGAACAAGGAAGATCAGCTCTTGATGGAGTTGAGTCTATGAATATGATGGTAAATATGTTGAGAGAGCATATACCTCAGGAGTCAAGAATTCATTATGTAATTACAAAAGGAGGTTTAGCTCCAAATGTAGTTCCTGATCTGGCTGAAGTTTATTACTATGTAAGGCATCCAAAAATGCATATGGTTGAAGAACTCTTTAATAGAGTTGTTAAAACCGCTGAAGGAGCTGCCATAGGAACTGATACAAGCATGAGTTATGAAGTGATGCATGGTAATTACTCTCTTCTTCCAAATGATGTAATTCAAAAAATTATGCATAAGAATTTAGACAGCTTTGGTGGCATAACTTATTCAGAAGAAGAAAATGAATATGCTAAAACTATTTATAAAACATTTGTTAAGCCAACTTTAAAAATTGGCTCTCAGGAAGAAATTTCTGCTTATCAAACATCTCATAGTTACGGATCTACAGATGTTGGCGATGTTAGCTGGGTTGTTCCAACTGCGGGAATAAGAACTGCTACCTGGGTTCCAGGGACTGCTGCGCACTCTTGGCAAGCAGTTGCATCAGGTGGAACAACGATTGGTCTTAAGGGAACTGAATTAGCAGCAAAGACAATTGCAGCAACTGCAGTTGAAATTTTTTCTAATCCTTTAATAATTAAAGAAGCAAAAAAAGAACTAGAACAAAGGGTTGGTGATGATTTTGTTTACAAGGCTTTACTAGGTGACAGAAAGCCTCCTTTAAATTACAGAGTTAATTAGTCTAATTGAGCTGCAACAGATGCATTAGGTCTTCTTAGGTCAGAGTAACCGTATTTTATTCCTTCAACTATATGAATACTTTGAGTGCTGCCCATTGTTTTATTTGAAGATGTTTTATGACCAAGCCTATTGAGGCTTTTAACTATGTCTGAACTTAGAGTTTTTTCATAATCAATGCCTTCATATGGCCAGTCTTTATGAACTCTTGGTAGCATGGTTGCTTCACCAATATTTAGATTAAAATCAATAACACCAGTGACAACCCTAAGTATTACTCCAGGTATATATGAGCCACCTGGTGAACCAGTTATTAATGTTAATTCATTATTCTCATTAAAAATCATAACCGGAGCCATTGTACTCATAGGTCTTTTGCCAGGCTTAAATCTATTTCCAAGACTTACCCTTCTTCCTTCTTTTTCAACATTACCAGACCTATACGTTAAATTATTCATTTGATTGTTCATCAAAATACCAGTTCCAGGAATAGTTACTCCTGAGCCAAAAGAAGCTCCTAAGGTATAGGTATTTGAAACTGCATTACCTTCAGAGTCTATGATTGAGTAATGAGTAGTGTCTCTACTTTCATTAATGATATTTAAGGGCTTGATCGATGAGGTCTTTGTAGATTTTTTTAAATTAATGGTTTTAGCAAGCTCTTTTGTTCTTTTTTTTGATAGTAATTCTTTAACTGGAACATCATAGTGAAGAGGATCGCCCACTTCAGATGATCTGTTGTTGTGCCCTCTTCTAAGAGCTTCAGAAAATAAATGATAGGTCATTGCAGAATTACTTTCATATTTAGCTAAATCAAAGTAACTTAGGATATTTAGAGCTGTAAGAAGTGTTATACCGCCTCCAGATGGAGGACCTGCAGTAAAAACTTTGTTTCCCCTATATTCCGTTGAGATTGGTTGTCTAATGTAAGCTTTATATTCACTAAAATCCTCAAGAGATAAAAGCCCATTATTATTTTTCATTGCTTGATCTATTTTTTTTGCTGTCACTCCTTTATAAAAACCGTCTTTACCATTCTCAGCAATTAATGAGATTGTTTGAGCAAGGTCAGGGAGCTTTAAAATAGAATTTTCTTTTATAGGTTTATTATTTTTAAAATAAATTCTTTTTGACTCAGGATCTTTTAAAAGCCTTGGGGTGCTTTCAATTGCTTTATAAAGATCATAAGAAACAACTATTCCTTCACTGGCTTGTTTAATAACAGGAGTTAAAACCTCTTTTAAAGTTAATTTGCCAAAACGTGAGTGGGCATCAAGCAGCCCAGCAACAGTACCTGGCAATGCTGAAGCTTTGTAACCCTCATCAAGAACATCAAATAAATCATAGTCAAAGTCTTTAGGAACAGTAACATATGGCTTACCAGTGTTATTAATGATATCAAATATATTTTCTAAGTTTGAATTCAATGGAGACTTGCTTCGATAATCTATATAAAAAATCTCATCACTCTCTTTTAAATAAACCAGCATGAAACCCCCTCCCCCAAGATTTCCTGCTCTAGGAAGAGTTACAGCTAAAGAGAATCCAACAGCAACCGCAGCATCGATAGCATTACCACCTTTGTTAAGAATTTCTAAGCCGATATCAGAAGAAAGATTATTTTGTGAAACAACCATTCCAGAATTACCAATAACAGGATGATATGGAGATTCGTAATCAATATAACTTCTTGAAGATAAGGTTGTGCTTAAAAAAAATAAAAAGACGTATTTAAATGATTTCATTAAAAAACCATTGGGGCAATGAAATAAGCAAATAATGTAACTACAAAGATACCAATGATGTTTAATAAAAATCCAGCCCTCATCATTGTTGCGATGGTAAATTTATTTGATCCATAAACAATAGCATTTGGAGGTGTTGCAACAGGTAGCATAAAAGCACAACTTGCTGCTAAACAGACCGGTATTGCTAAGGAAACAGGCAATACTCCAATAGCAATCGCCAGCCCTCCAAATACAGGCAGGAATGTTGTGGTTGTTGTTACATTACTTGTAATTTCCGTTAAGAAAATAATTAATGTGGCTATTGCTAAGATTAAAAATATTGGAGGTATTGTACTTAATATAATTAAGCTTTCTCCAATCCATATACCTAGACCGCTTGAACTTATTTGTGATGCAAGTGATAAGCCGCCGCCAAAAAGGATTAATAGACCCCAGGGTAGATCTTTTGACTTTTCCCACTCTAAAAGATCACCTCTTTTGCTTGCTGATGGTGTCATAAAAATAAGAATTGCAGCAATAATAGCTACACCAGCGTCTGTAAGGCCTGATAAAAAATCAATATTATTAAGAAGAGTTCTAAAGACCCATGCAAAGACAGCAAGGCCAAATATTATAGATATCCTTTTCTCATCTTTGGTTAATTTTCCCATTTTATTAAGGATATTTTGTAATTCCAATCTTGATTCTACAGATGCATCAAAATTAATTTTAAATACATATTTTGTTAAGAGTATCCATGCTCCAAANAGAAGGATAGCTGAAAGAGGAACTGCCATAGTCATCCAGCTCAACATTGATATTTCAATTCCATATGCATCGAACATAAACGCACTAAAAACAATATTTGGAGCGGTGCCAATCAACGTTGACATACCCCCAATGGTTGCTGCATAGGCAATACCTAATAATAAAGCAGTATCAAAGTCTTTCTTTTGTTTGTCTGTTAAGCCAGGGATCGTATCAGCCATTACTGTACATACAGCTAAGCCTATTGGTAAAAGCATTAAGGTGGTGGATGTATTCATAACCCACATGCTTATTAACGCTGATACAAGCATAAATCCTCCAACCAACCTTGCGCCACTTGAGCCAACAGCAAGAATCATCTTTAAAGCTATTCTCTTATGTAATCCTGAATTTTCTATACCTAAGGCTAAAATAAAGCCACCTAAAAATAAATAAATATTTTTATTTGCATAAGGAACTGCCGCACTTTCAAATGAGGTTATATCCATTAAAGGGAAAAGTGCTAATGGCAATAATGCTGTTACAGCAACAGGAATAGCTTCAGTTGCCCACCAAACAGCCATCAAAACAGCTATTGCTGCAACCTTCCAAGCGGCAGCATTAAGACCTTCAGGAGCTGGAATAAATAGCAAAATAAAAAATAATGCTAGACCAACTATAAATCCTTTTTTTTGATAGGCGGGCATAATGAATATATTAACTCTTTAATTAAAAAAAGGGAGCATAAAGCTCCCTTTTTAATAAAAGGTATCTTAAAAATCTACTCTTAAATCAAGGTAATAATTCCTACCCATATCAGAGTGAACGTCTGAGAAATAACCGTTATAGCCATCAGCTAACGGAGCTCTTTCATCAGCAATATTTTTAACAACGAATTTAACTCTACCCTTGTTGCCACCTAATTCAACATTCTTAGATATTGATAGATCAGCGGTCGTCATAGAAGGTATTAGATACATAAATCCAGCTGAAGTCTCGCCTGAATCTGCAAGCTCACCAATTCTTAAAACAGATAAGGAGGCTCTATAATCTCCTTTTTTGTAGCTCACTTGAAGTCTATCTTTTTGTTCAACCGCGCCAACATCGGTTCCATTTATATCACCAAATCCTATTGGGGATGCATAAGCTGGAAGCTCGCCAGAAGAAACAGCTTCAGCAAGTGCGCTAAATTCGCCTGTTGGTGTTTGATAAAAAGTATCTGTAAAAGTTGAAACAAGACTTATTGAAAAGTCACCAATATTTGTTTCAAAATCATAGTAAATAGCAACATCGGTACCNTCAACTTCTCTTGTAGCAAGGTTCAAATACTCATCATTTACATAGTCAACTTTTCCTACAGGACAAAGCCCAAGATTGGTAAATAACGCAACTTCATCCTCATCAAGGTTTGAAGCATCATTTCTAATCACAGCTGGATTACCAGCACTACAATCAGATCCACCCCTAATTCTAGCTAAAAGATCAGCAATAACATGATTATTTCTTCCAAATAAAGCAATTGTATTTTCTTTTTCAATTGACCAAGTATCAACGGTAATTGTTAAGCCCTCAACGCTTGGAGGTGTTAGAACAAAACCAAATGAAGAGTTAGTTGACTCTTCAGGTTTTAAATTTTCTGCACCTTGGGCATATCTTAATATAGTGTAGTTACCATCCAAATCACCCGAAGTTGGAACTGATAAGCCATTTTCTATACGAACATATTGATTTAACATGTCATTTCTAGAACCCGTTCTAGCAACCTCTTTTTGATTAACTTGAACAAGATTAGGAGCTCTAAATGCCGTTGAGGCAGATGCTCTTAATTTTAACCAATCATTTGCATCGTATCCTAATGCAATTTTTCCAACTGATGCAGAATCAGAATCAGAGAATTGTTCTATACGTTGAGCAAATTGAGCATTTAATTTATCTGTTAATGGAACCTGGAATTCTATAAATGCAGATCTTACTCTTTTATTACCAGTTGTATCACCTGTTGCACTAGATCCCATAACTGCTGATCTAAAAGGATAGGTGTTTGTCGTGCTTACTCCAGAAAGCCTTATAGTTCCATCTAATAAAGGATCTCTATCATCGGTATAAGATTCTTTTCTCTCTTCAAAACCTACTAACATTCCAACCGGTCCTGCAGGAAGTTCAAATACCTCTGGGTTACTAATTTTATAGTCTATAGATGCAAGTCTTGAGGTGTCTTTCCTAAATACATCAGACAAAATTGCAGCTGAGTTATTAGTTGCAGGATTTGGATCAAATATATTAAAAGCTCCGGATGATGGATCATTTAATGAAGCTTCGAATTTAGGAAAAGAAACTCTTCCGCTAGTTACGTCCATAGCTTTTGCTTTTGAATATAAAACTGCAGTTTCCCATGACCAGTTAGACTGTGTCACGCCTCTAAACCCAAGAAGGAATCTGTAATCATCTTTATTGACTCTTGTAGTTCTTCCCATAGTTACTGGTCTCCAGCCATCTATTCGAACTGACTTAGTATTAGATGATATTCCAGAAGATTCAGGTAATTGAGAGAACCAATAATAATCCGCAGGTATATTAATTATTCCAGCAGTAAAACTACCATTGTTATCTTTTTTAACACTATCTGATTCATATCTACCAATTTCAGCAAACATTTCATTACCATTTTTCATCTCATGGTTAATAAAAATGAATAGATTTGTTCTTTGCATGTCGCCTCTATATTGTCTACCAGCCTCGGAAGGAGAGTAATAATAGTTAGTATCAGGAACTAAACATGAGCCCATTCCTGTATCTATTGCCCCTGAATTAGAGCACTCTGGTGATCCTGTTGGGAATAACTGTGATTCGCCAGCACTATCAGTCCAGCCATATTTGCCAGTAAAATCTATCTGAGGCATCCCGTATGTATATCGATTATTAAAAGAAGAGTCACCTGCCCATGGGGAATCTTCAGGTATTAATCTTCTATAATCTGCATTTGCCCACTTTTCATCTTCTGTTAAATCGATCTTTTCTCTATCTCTATGAGATAAAGAAACATTAATATTTGTTCTGCCCTCATTTAGATAGGTACCATATTTAATTTTAAGATCTGTATCATTTGCAGCAAAATGATCATAGCCATTAACCTTTGCAGATACTCTTAGACCTTCATAGTCTGTTTGAAGAACATTATTAATAACACCAGCAACAGCATCAGCACCATATATAGCTGAAGCTCCATCTTTTAAAACCTCAAGCCTTGAAAGTGCGTTGGTTGGAATTAAGTTTGAGTTTACTGTCATAGTTGGAACAAAATCATCACCAATTTTTTCAGTCTGATAGCCTGCATTATTTACCATTCTTCTTCCGTTTAGAAGGACTAAAGTATTACCTACACCCATACTTCTCAAATTGTAAGCTCCTACGTCTCCCCTTGCAGCGTTAACACCACCAGAAATCTGTTCAGCTTCATTAAAGAAATTTAAACCCTGTTCCACAAGGTTGTTAATCAATTCATCTCCATCACTAGTAGCAATAGCTTCAATATCGTCTGCGCTTAATACAGTTACAGGAAGAGCTCCGGTTATGGTAGCTCCTTTAATTTGTGAGCCAACTGTTACAACTTCTTCAACTGACTCATCCTGAGCAAAAGTATATGTTGTTATAACTAATGGAAATATTAAGAATAATTTTTTAAACATGTTTAATCCCCTAAATAATTTATAAACATTAGCCATTAATATATCATCAATATANTATATGTCTATTTAATTTGTATTATTATATTAATATATACATAACCTGAGGTTATACATGTTATCGTCTAAACAAATTGAAATTTTTTATGAAGTCTACAAAAACTCATCTATGACTGCTGCTGCAAATAAGATGCAAATATCCCAGCCTTCTATAAGTAAAACTCTAGCAGCTGTTGAAAAAAATCTTGGGTTTAAGCTATTTTTGAGGAAAGGTAAAAAATTAATACCTACAAATGAAGCTGTAGAGCTATTCGAGCAAGCTTCGATAGTAACTAATCAGCTCAAAAACTTTAACTATATTGCTAATACATATAAATCAAGATCATTGGATTTTATTAACATTGGAACAACCCCAAGTCTTGCAGAGACTTTGGTCCCTAAAATAATTAAAAAATATAATCTAGTTAAACCAGATNCTAGATTTAATCTTATAAATCTAAATAGTATCGATCTTATTGAAGAGAGGTATAAGCCTGATATAGATATAACCATTTGCTTTAATGCCAGATCACCTTCAAATTCTAAAAATATAATTATTAAAGAGGGTAAACATTTTTTAGTTTCGCCAAAAAAATATAACTTAAAAAAAGAAATTTATTTGAAAGATGTATTACATATTCCATATATTGAAATAACAAATCTTTTATCTCTATATTCTGAATCAAGTATTATGAATTATTTTATAAAAAATGAATTAAGTATGAATTTCTATTTTAAATCAGATTCATATTCTGCAGCCCTTTCTATAATTAATGAAGGAATTGGGATATCTATTCTTGATGATAATACTATTTCTAAAGCAGATAAGAATCTTGTGAATATCTCGAATATTATTGACACAGAATTTACATATCAAGTTAATGCAATCATAAAAAATGACATTGCAAGCACTTTATGTAATGATTTTTTTAANTATTTAAGTGAACAAAGTCAATTAAGTCATTAATTCTTTTAATAACCTCATCTTTTTCAAATAAAAACAAGGTCATGCCAAGAGATGGTGAATTTGTAGATCCTGTAAGAGCTATCCGAATAGGTTGATTGACTTTAGGGACTGCAAGATCTTTTTCACTTCTATACTCTAAAAGAACTGCGTCAAGTGATGACTCTGTCCATGTTTCTAAATTTGCAAGCCTATCTTTGAGATCATCTAAAATCTCAACTGAATTACTAACAAATTTTTCAATAGCTTTTTGATTATAGGCTGGAATGTTTTGGTAGTAGCACATTAAATTAGATGCAACTCCTTCCAAAGTATTTGCAGAAGATCTCATTGATTCTATAAGCAATTCTGCCTTTGGATGATTTTCTACTTGAACACCTTTGCTCTCAAGAAAAGGCTTTAAATGACCTATAAAGTCATTTAAGTGTAAATTTGACATATGTTGAGCATTTAAATAATCCAACTTTGTAATATCAAATATAGCTCCAGCTTTTTGAACCTCGGTTATCTCAAATTGTTTGATTAAATCATTAAGGTAGAATATCTCGTTTTCGCCTTTTGACCAGCCTAGTCTTGCTAATGTATTTAGTATTGCTGAATCAAGATAACCCGCCTCTTTATATTCTTCAAGACTTGTTGCAGCATGTCTTTTGGAAAGTCTTTTCTTGTCTGGTCCTAAAACCAATGGTAAGTGAGCATATTCAAGCTCTGGATATCCCAAAGCTTTTTGAATATGTATTTGCCTAGGAGTATTACTAATATGGTCCTCGCCCCTAATTACAGTAGTGACACCCTGCTCATAATCATCTACAACATTGCATAGATGATAGGTAGGGGTNCCATCACTTCTTAAAATTATTAAATCATCAAGTTCAGAATTATTAAATACTATATCTCCCCTAACATAATCTTTTACAACAACCTCTCCGTCTAGGGGTGTTTTTAGTCTTAAAACAGTATTATCAGATTTTTTAAGATTTAAATTTCTACACTTTCCATCATATTGAGGTTTATGACCTTTTGATTGTTGCTCTGCTCGCATTTTATCCAGTCTTTCAACAGAACAATCACAATAGTATGCCTGATCTGAATCAATAATTTTTTGTGCAGCTGCTTTGTATATATCACCTCTTAAAGATTGATTAATAGGATCTTCGTCAGGTGATAAGCCAATTGAATTAAGACTGTCCAAAATATTTTTTTCAAATTCTTTAGTAGATCTCTCTTTGTCCGTATCTTCAATACGAACTAAAAATAATCCGTCATATTTTTTTGCATACACATAATTAAATAATGCCGTTCTCACTCCGCCGATGTGAAGAGTACCTGTTGGACTTGGCGCAAATCTTGTTACAACTTTTTTCATTGATTTTTTCTCCATAGAGGTTCAACTGACGTTCTTTCATGCATATCAGATAGCATGTTTTCATGTTCATTTATTTCATTATCACTTGTAATTATTTTTTTTAAATTGAAATCTTTAACTAAGAAATCATGATCTTTGGATTCATTGTTAATGGATTTCATATCGTTGGATGAAATAAATTCAAACTTTTTTTGTCCACCAGTTAAATGAAGATAAACATCAGCAAGAATATTTGCATCCTTTAAGCCGCCATGCAGCTCTCTGTCATAACCCTTAATATCAAATCTTGTAACAAGTGCATCAAGCGTATTTCTTTGACCAGGAAACATGTCTCTAGCCATTTGTAATGAGTCTTCAATAGTGCAAATGTCTTCGAGCTTTGGAAAAGTTGATGATGCAAGCTTTAGTTCATTATCTAAAAAACCAACATCGAACTGTGCGTTATGTATAACTAATGTCGAGCCATCTACAAATTCTAAAAATTCCTCGGCAATATCTTCAAATAAAGGCTTATCATTTAGATCCTCATTAGTTATTCCATGAACCTGAGTTGCCTCATCATCAATTAACCTCATTGGGTTTAAGTAGGTATGAAAGTGATCCTCTGATTTTTGTCTATCATTGAGCAGAACTGCACCAATCTCTATAACTCTATGCCCTTCTTTTACATGAAGACCAGTGGTTTCTGTGTCAAGAATAATATATTTTTTTGCCATAATTTTTAAAGGTTATCTATCCCCTTGTTTGCTAGTTGATCAGCTATTTCATTTTCTCTATGGCCTGAATGGCCTTTAACCCAATTCCATTTTACATTATGTTTGGATACAGCTTGATCTAACTCAATCCATAAATCTTTATTTTTTACATCTTTTTTAGCTGAATTTTTCCAATTATTTTTTTTCCAATTCGATATCCATGAAGTGATACCCTGCATAACGTATTTAGAATCCGTAGTTAAATTAACCTCGCAAGATTCTTTTAATGCATTTAAACCTTCTATTGCAGCCCTGAGCTCCATTTGATTATTAGTAGTTTCTTTGCTTCCACCGAAGTACTCCTTAGCAACATCTCCAAACTCTATTAATACACCCCAACCTCCTGGACCAGGATTTCCTCTGCAAGCTCCATCTGTATAAATATTTACTGTTTTCATAAAATTAATTTAGAATTCACATATGATTAATATTGAACCAATTAAGGCATTTAACGATAATTATATTTGGTTAGCCACAACTAATGAAGGGTCAATTGTTATTGATCCTGGAGAAGCACATAAAACCATTAAATATTTGAAGGAAAATGACCTCAACTTAGACGCTATATTGATTACGCACCACCACTTTGATCATACAGGTGGCATAGAGGATATGCTTAAATTTAGGAGTGTAGATGTCTATGGTCCGGTAAATAATATCCCTAGTATTAATAAGCAATTAAGGGATGGGGATTTGTTTAGTGTAATTGGGATAGATTTTAAGATCATTGAGATCCCGGGACATACACTTGACCATATTGCTTTTTTTAGTGAAAACAATGGAAACCCAGTTCTATTTTGTGGCGATACTCTATTTTCATCTGGATGCGGAAGAGTCTTTGAGGGAACATTTGAACAGATGCATAAATCTATTTTAAAATTGAAATCCCTTCCTGCAAATACAAAAATATATTCAGGACATGAGTACACACAATCAAATCTTAAATTTGCTATGGAGGTTGAGCCTCTTAATCAAAAGCTAATTTCAAGATATAATGATGTACAAGATCTATTAAATAAAGGAATTCCAACATTACCCACAACACTTGAATTAGAACTAGAGGTAAACCCTTTTTTAAGGTGCCAGGCTAGGGAAGTTCAAAATAGTGTAGTTAAGCAATTTAATACATCAAATCATGAAGATGAAATATTTAAGGCGTTAAGACAATGGAAAGACAATTTCTAGTTATATTATCATTGTGTTTACTTGCAGGCTGTCAAATTACAAGTTTAAGCACCCCTGTTGATATTAATGATGAATTAACTCCAACGCTTGCAGTTGATGAAATAAAGCAGCCATTTCAAGAAGAGCCTCCTAAAAATATTTGGGAATATATTGTAAATAAGTCATTACAAGATTCAGAAATAGTTATTAACGATCAAGCTTTGCTGTTTATGAATAATCATATAAAAGATATTGATAAGTTTAATGACTACCTAAACAAATCATATTATTTTATTTATTATGTAGTTCAAGAACTAGAGGCAGCAGATTTGCCTGTAGAGCTAGCATTTATTCCATTTATAGAAAGTAACTATGACCCCTTCTCCATTTCTCCATCTGGTGCAGTTGGCCTTTGGCAATTTATGCCAAAAACTGGAAGACTCTTTAATTTAGAAAAAACTTGGTGGTCTGAAGACAGACATGATCCTTATAGGTCCACACATGCAGCTATTGGATATTTTAAATACTTATTTGAAAGATTTGATAATGATATCTACTTAGCTTTAGCTGCATATAATGCTGGTCCTACATATCTTGATAGGCAAATAAGGAAGAATAAACGACTAGGACTGAATACTGATTTTTTCTCCTTGAATCTTTCAAAGCAGGTTACAGAATATATTCCAAAATATATAGCTATTAGAGAATTAGTATTTAATGCAGAAAAATATGGGGTTGATCTCCCAGATATTCCAACTGATTCAGTTGTACAAAAAGTTGAAATACCGGGTCAGGTTGAAATTATGACTCTAAGTGAGTACTTAGATATTAAACCTGAACTTCTTTATAAATTAAATGCTGGGTATACGAAATGGGCGTCTGCACCAAAAGATAAAAGTATTTTTTATATTCCTATTGATAAAGCTTTTCTTCTTGATGACCCTGACAGCCCATTTGAAAATGTTAATCAAATTAATTGGATATCACATGTGGTATCTTCTGGTGACAATCTTTGGAGCTTAGCTACTAAATATGATACAGAGGTAAGAATTATTAAAGAGATTAATTATATAGAGAGTGATTTACTGTCTGTAAATGACACCTTATTAATTCCATTGAGTAAAATGAAAACTAATAATTTTATTCCATATGAAATGCATATAGTTTCAGAGGGAGATACTTTATGGGATATTTCAAAAAAATATGGTATTCCTATTAAAGATCTATTAAGAATAAATTCCTTAACAGAATCATCTTATCTTCAACTTGGACAGCAGTTAACGATTGGCAATAAAAATATTCATAGAAATATAGAATCTAAAAAAAGAACGATTCTTTACTCAGTTAAACAGGGAGATAATTTATATAAAATATCTGAACTATTTGATGTCAGTATTCAAAGTATCAAAGATATAAATGAATTTAAAAATTCTCAGCTTATGCCAGGACAAATTATTAAAGTTGCTATTAGAGCTTTTTAATTATCAGTAGTCTTAGGGTCTAGGGCGTCTCTAAGGCCATCACCAAAGAAATTAAGTGCAAATAAAGTAATAGTGAAAGTTAATCCTGGATAAATTAAAAGCCAGCCATATTCTTCCATTGATTCAACTCCATCCTTGATTAAAGTTCCCCAACTACTCATTGGGGGTTGAATACCCAATCCAAGGAAACTTAGGAAGCTTTCAAGCAGCATTACTTGTGGAATTGTTAAAGTTGCATAAACAGCTATAGGACCCAAAATATTTGGTAAAAGATGTCTTTTAAACATTGAAAAATTACTAACGCCCATTGCTTTAGCAGCAAGAACGAACTCTTGATTTTTTAACCCTATAACCTGACCACGGACTATCCTAGACATAGTTAGCCACTCTACGGCTCCGATTGCACCAAATAATAACCAAAGATTGCTTCCAAATATAACCATTAGAAGTATTACAAAAATAATAAAAGGAAGACCGTATAAAATATCAACAATTCGCATCATAATTGAATCTACTCTTCCACCAAAAAATCCTGCGATAATTCCCCAAGACACACCAATAACCAAGGCAACTCCTGTTGCTACAAAACCAACTAAAAGCGAAACTCTAGCACCGTATAAAATTCTACTTAATAAATCTCTTCCGAGTATGTCTGTTCCAAGCAGATGTTCGCTTGAAGGAGGTGATGCTCCTAAATCAAGGTCTTGATATGAATAAGAATAAGGAGCAATCCATGGAGCTAAGAGAGCACAAGATATCAATCCTATAAGTATTCCTCCACCTATCATTGCAGCTTTGTTTCGTGTCAGTCTATATATAGCATCTGACCATAATGAAGAATTCTTTACTCATCAGACATCTCTTGATCTTGGATTTAACCACAAAGAAGCTAAATCAGAAATAAGGTTAAAAAAGACAATCATTGCTGAAAAGAAAATCGTTGTACCCAAGATCATTGTGTAGTCTCTATTTAGAGCTGCTTCAACATAGAATCTTCCAAGTCCTGGAATTTGAAATATTGTTTCAACAACAAATGAGCCTGCTAATAAGCCTGCAATTGCTGGGCCTAAAAATGAAACAACAGGTATTAATCCACCTTGCATTGCATGTTTTATAACTACCATTCTTTCAGTCAAACCCTTGGCTCTAGCAGTTCTTATAAAATCTTGATTCAGAACTTCTAACATTCCCCCTCTACTCAATCTTGCAATATAAGCTGCATAAGCAAAGCCAAGCGTTATGGATGGAAGTATCTTATCTCCAGACAGCTGACCCCAACCTGCAACAGGAAGAAGCTCTAACTGAATTCCAAAAATTAAAACTAATAATGGGCCCATTAAAAAAGTTGGCACGCATATTCCAATCATTGCAATTGCCATAGGTATAAAATCTAGCATTGTATTTCTTTTTAATGCAGCAAGAACTCCTGATAAAACACCTATTACAAGCGCAATAAGTATTGCATACATGGCTAATTCAAAAGTTATAGGTAAGCCACTTGCAATCATCTCAGTTACAGATCTTCCTGGGTATTTAAAAGAAGGCCCAAAATCACCCTGAATAACTCCAGTCATATAATCTGTATATTGCTCCCACTCAGATGCATCCAAATTATATACAGCATTAAGGTTTTTAAGCACTTGAGGTGAAACTGCTTTTTCAGCATCAAAAGGACCGCCAGGTGCTAATTTAATTAAAAAGAATGTCATAGTAGCTACAGCCAGCAAGACTGGGATAGCCATAAAAACTCTTTTAATAAAAATAGCTAGCAT